>OCTW013386188.1_pt1 | contig 68576 bp, 54 predicted proteins | sample 1539671 | NCBI WGS metagenome assembly OCTW01 (sample SAMN02144230, study PRJEB22623) | gut metagenome | biome: sheep rumen | host: Ovis aries | place: New Zealand | reverse complement strand
GAATAGTTACCAAATGCACAACTTCCTATGCTTGTAACCGTAGACGGTATCGTAACAGATTCCAGATTAAATGAATATGAAAAAGCACTATCGCCAATTTTTTCCAAGCCTTCTGGAAGTTGAGCCGTTTTCAGATTCATGCATTCTTCGAAGGCTCCTGCGCCTATTTCCTTAATAGTTGATGGAATAACAAAAGTGCCATTTTCGTCGCCATTGATGCTTGTTATGCCATTACTGCCAGAGAATGCAGAACTACCGATTTTGCTGACTTCCTCGGGTATTATCGTATTGCTGCAGCCCAATAATAAGACATTTGTTTCTGTGTGAATAATGGCATTGCAGTTGTTACGTGAGTCAAGAAAGGGATGTCCATCTTCAACCGTGATACTTTCCAGAGACGAGCAGTTTAAGAATGGGATTTGTAAATCACCATATTCATCTATTTCAACATCTTCAGATTCATCTTCACCTCCCCAAATTCCAACACTTAAGTATCTTAGGTTTGCAGGAATGTGAATAGATTTCAGACTTTTACAGAACCAAAATGCGTTTCGACCTATTGCTATCAGGCTTTCTGGGATAATAAAGGAAGTAAGACTTGAACAACCCTGGAATGCTTGATCTCTTATATACTTTAGATTTGCTGGCGTGTTGACGCTCTTTAGAGATTCACAATCCTCGAAGCACTCCTGGCCTAGGCTCGTGATACTATTAGGAAGAACAACAGTTTCCAGATTAGTGCATCCAGAGAAGGTCCAAGTGGGTATATAATTCAAACTAGCTTCTATTTCTATTGATTTCAATGCTTTATTACCTGAGAATACACCTGTACCTAATTTACTGACAGATGAGGGTATCAAGAACTTTTTATCACTATTTCCTGAACAATTGGCAAAGGCGTACTCTTTAATTTCCGTTACGCTGGAAGGTATTGTTGTATTAGGCAACCCTTCGCCACTAAAAGCTCTTCTTCCGATGATTGTAACGCCGTCTGGTATGACGGTCAGCGCGTTTCCTTTGATCAGAATATCATGTTCCGTAGACCACTCGTTTTCTTGACGCATGATGATAGCATTGCAGTTGTTTCTCGAATCCATATAGGGGTTGTTCTCGTCAACCGTGATGCTACCGGAGATTTTACATCCTGAAAATGCCTCCTGGTTAACTATACAGTGTGCTGGTATATGGATAGATTCAAAATTACAACCGTCAAAACTATCATAGATATAGAAGTACTGCCCTTCTCCTATCTCTTCGTCATCAAACTCTATTGAGCTTAGTTTTATACAACCCGAGAAAGCATAACTAGCAACACCTCCTAACTTGCAATTCATATTCTCAAGGTTGTGACAACCATAAAAGGCCTCTCTGCCAAAATATATAGGATTTAAACCATACTTGGAGAGATTGACGGAGCGTAAATTCTCGCAGCCCCTGAATGCTTTGTTTCCTACGCTTGTCGTCGTTGCGTAGAACTCTTCTAACTGTGTACAACCAGAGAATGCGTTATCTCCGATTTTCACAACATCATAACTCTTAGGTTCGTCGTATTCATTATATAACACAAACTCATCAGGAATATAGAGGCTCCCCGCGTAGTTTGCATCAATAGCACAATTCTCGCCGTCACCTATCTGTAGTCCTAATACCGATGTTGAACTATATCTTTCATAATAATCACTATAATACCGATATGTAGCTCTACACATCTTGACGGTGATTTCTACACCCTCTTCTGTCTTTACTGTAAACACGTCGCCCTCCTTGTAGTCTTTACACCAAGCCGACATCGTGATCAGAAGGGCATTAATGATGATAAATAGTCTTTTCATAATAACTCTTTTTCTCTGTCTTGGCATCCCCTCAAGACGTATAATAGGTTCGCTATTCACTTTGTGTACAGACATGAAAAAAGCGCGGGTTGCTGTACCTGTTGCTCTATCCTGCTGTTAGAGGCCTTCGCATTGCCCATCCTGTCAAGATAAGAGCAACGCAGAAGCCCACGCAGAATATGCAGAATATCCAAATCTGCGCTCCTACAATAATGTGCGCGCGTAAGGATATACCTATACATATCCCAAACGGACATCTACCGTTGCTTTGTTTCTGTCAGGATTGGAGTTCGCGAAGTTCCTAACAGCCAAAGAACAAAGCGCTAAGTAAACGCCTTTTTCATCGAATGTAGTCCCACCCTCCTCTGCTTCTGCTTCGCAGGATGAAAGACGTTGCAAAGATATTCAATAAATTTGAATCGCCAAAGAAAAAAGCTGAGAAATGTAGTTTCATCAATAATTTAAGAGAAATTCATGAATAATACTCGGCAATTCGTGTTTTTTTATAAATCGTGTTTATTCGTGTTTGTGTTAGAGTTCACGCTTCCCAGCGTGACACCTGCCACGTACTTGCCACTTATGTGCTGTTGCGACTCAGGGAGGAATATTTCATGTGAGAGTACTATTTCCCCATTTTGTGGTTCCGGTTATCGACAAGGTTCTGGGGTCTTCGACGACATGAACAATGGTTCCGGATGGGCCAGGCTGCCAAAGTCCTTCATGGCTGAGAACACAGTCTTGTCGCTGCTGACGGCACTCATACGCGTCTTTTACATGTACCTCATAAACAGGCTCGACACAAAAGCATTCGGACTGAAAAAGACAAACCGCATCAAAGCCTTCGTGTTCAGGTTCATCAGCGTACCAGCCAAGTGTATGAGGGTGGTAAGGCTGTTCAAACTGGATATCTACACGGACAACCAGACTTATATAAACCCTTTTGTAATCACTGACAGCAGAGAATCTTGCTTTGTGGATTAAGAACGACATAAATTCTCTGTAATGCTTAATGGGGTAAGTGGGAGATGGGTACACACCTTCAATAATCACCCCGCTATATCAGACAATGTGCAGAAATACGCAGCAGAACAGAACATTTAGCAACCGGGACAATTAGTTGCGGATTTTATGAACGATAGAAGTTTCGCATGTTTGGAGAGTTTAGGAGTTTGGGAGTTCTCTGCAAGCAGAGCGACCAAAGGTCGAGCGCTTTCTCCGCTTCGCATAGAAAGCGTCCCTACGGGCCGAGCGTAACCAGAACAACCTTATAGCGCATAAAAAAACTGGAGAATCCTCTTCAAAAGTGTCAGTTTTGAAAAGGATTCTCCAGATATTTTTATCGTGTTTTACCAAATTGTCTTTTCAAGGGCATCATGTCGCCCTGTCTGGACTGCCGCTCTGAGGTTAGTGAGCAGCCTCGAACTCACGCAGGAAACGTGTGTCGTTCTCAGAGAACATGCGGAGGTCGCTGACCTGATACTTCAGGTTGGTGATGCGCTCTACGCCAAGTCCGAAGGCGTATCCGCTATACACCTTGCTGTCGATGCCGCAAAGCTCGAGCACATTGGGGTCGACCATGCCGCAGCCAAGTATCTCCACCCATCCGGTGTGCTTGCAGAATCCGCAGCCCTTGCCACCGCAGATGTGGCACGAGATGTCCATCTCGGCGCTCGGTTCCGTAAAGGGGAAATAGCTGGGACGCAGGCGAATCTTGGTGTCGGCGCCGAACAGCTCGCGCGCAAATGACAGGAGCACTTGCTTGAGGTCGGTAAACGACACGTTCTTATCGATGTACAGGCCTTCAATCTGGTGGAAGAAGCAGTGCGCGCGCGCCGTGATGGCCTCGTTGCGATAGACGCGTCCGGGGCAGATAATGCGGATGGGCGGCTGCTGGGTCTCCATGACGCGGGCCTGCACCGAGCTGGTGTGTGAGCGCAGCAGGACGTTCTTGGTGACGTCACCCGTAGCGCTCTCCTCCACGAAGAACGTGTCTTGCATGTCGCGGGCGGGGTGGTCGGCGGCGAAGTTCATCTTGGTGAACACGTGCAGGTCGTCCTCCACCTCAGGTCCGTCTGCCAATACGAATCCCATGCGCTGGAAGATGTCGATGATCTCGTTGCGCACAATGGTGAGCGGATGGCGTGTGCCGAGCTCGATGGGGTAGGGCGAGCGGGTCAGGTCGATGTCGTCGCCGGCTGCCTCGGCCACGGTAGTCTGCTCGCGCAGCTGGTTGATGCGCTCGGTGGCAGTCTGTTTCAGCTCGTTGATTTTCATGCCCACCGTCTTCTTTTCCTCGGCGGCCACGTTGCGGAATTCCTGCATCAGAGCGTTGATCTCGCCCTTCTTGCTGAGGTATTTCAGTCGCAGCTGTTCAATCTCTTCTGCATTCGACGCTGTAAGGTTGCTAACCTCTTTCAGCAGTTCTTCTATTCTTTCGAGTATCATATTCTAAATGTTTGCTCATGCTTTTGGGGTGCAAAGTTAGTTATATTTTTCCGAAAAGGTGAAAGATTGGATGGTTTTTCTCGGAAAAGTTGGTTTTTGTTGGCTCAGAAAACGAAAAAGCCCCTGCGCAAGGACTGCACAGGGGTCTTTTGGTGTTGTTGGACTGCGGCCTATTTCTCGAAGGTGGCACCTTTGAGAAGCGTGTAGCCCCTGGTGGGCAGCTGGAAGTCCTTGGCGGCTTTCCATGCTTTCTCCTCGAAGGCATACGGTCCGCAGTTGGGGCCTTTGGCGTCGCTTTTGATGATGACGGGCGTCCCCACGCGGGCGTAGTTTTCCTTCAGGTGCTTGATGTCGTCGTCGCGAAGGCGGATGCATCCCTCACTGTCGCGTCCGGGAACGCTCGACTCGTTGCTGGTGCTTCCGTGGATTCCGATGCCAGAATGGCCAGGTGTGACCAGACGGAGGAACCATGCGCCGTAGGAAGGAATGTTTCCTCGTCCGTCCTTGAAGTCGTGTTTCCACGACGAGGCGGGCTGTATCTGACTGATGCGGAACGGGTTCTTCGGTGTGCATTCCGGTGTCTTCATGTCGCCCACACGCTGCTTGTTGCCCTTCACCTTGGACAGACAGACGGGATAGTGGGCCACGAGCAACGTGTCTTTGCCCACCTTCTCGTAGACATAGAGTCGGAATTCCTGCTTGGAGATGACGATAAAGCAGTTCTCGCGCTTCACCTGCTCACGGTAGACGCGGCGGTTGTCGGTCTGATCGGCCACGTCGAAAACCTTCTTACCCATCCGTACCCGACGCATGGTAGCGGTTCCTGGCTGCACGGGTTCACCGCTTTTCTGACCATCGGTTACCTCCTCGGGCAGTACATCAAACACTTCTTCCACGGGGGGCATGACAGGAGTGTTGGCCAGCGCTTCCTCTTTGCTGATGCCCAGACTCATCGTCTGGGCCTGCAGGCCTACAGCTGCGAGCATGACTATTGCTGCCGACCAGATTCTTTTTTTGTTCATTCGTTGTTAATGGGTGTTAGATACTGAAATCTATTTTCGTGAGTTCAGCAATTCAGAAGTTTAGGTTTTAGACGATACTTTTAGCGCTAAATTCTTTAATGAAGCTAATAAAAACTATCGTCTGAAACTCCTGTAACTCCTGAACTCCTGAACTCCACTATATCCAATATTTGATTACTGATTCTTTACTTTGTGATGTAAGAGAATTTCTTTGAGATGTAGACGGTGTGGCCCTGGTAGGTGCACTTGTAGAAGTCGCCGGCCTGTCCCACGTAGTTCAGATAGGAACCCTTGGGAAGGTAGCAGGGTGATCCGTCGTTCCAGGTGAAGTAGGGGTAGTTGGTCGATGGTCCGGTGCGCAGACGCACGTTCGTTCCGTTCACCACCACATAGTACTTGCCGGTGCTGCTTGTAGCTGCAGATGAAGTCGAACTGCCAGAGAGGTAGGAGTACTGCTTCGAGATGTACACCTTGTAGCCGGCATATTCCACATAGTAGAAGTCGCCCTTCTGGCCCAGATATTTCAGGTAGGTGCCTTTGGGGGCGTAGCGGGGCGTTCCGTTGTCGTAGTGCAGGTAGCTTGAGTTCAGGTTGGGCTCAAAGCGCAGGCGCACGTTCACGCCATTCACCACGACATAGCGCTGCTGCTGCAGTTCAGTGTTCTGGCTCTTCTCGGGCGACTTGGCCTGAGCGGGCATGGCCGACAGTGTGCACAGGGCAAACACTACGGCGAGAGATTTCATGATCTTTTTCATAATCCGTAAGTTTTTATGGTTAAAATAAAATGTGGTAATTATTTCTTTTTCGGTTGTTCTTTGCTGGGCTTGATGCCTCCCTTTTGCTTCAGCTTCTCCAGTTCCTTGTCCGAGGGACGAGCTCCCAGACTTGGATTGACGCCGCCCTTGGCCGGTTCGGCCTGTTTGTCAGGGGAACAGGCAGAGGGGGGTGGGGACGTTGGGGCGATGTCGGCACTGCCGTCATTTTCTGGAATGGCAGGGCCTGTATCTTCCTGTGGCTCAGCTGTGGCTGGGGCTTTGTAGCCCGCCTTGGGAGCCTTGTAGCGTTCAGCCAGCGCTTGTTCGGCCTTCAGCTCGAAAGGCAGCTTGCCTTGCTTTATGCCCTTGATGACCACCTTCTGCCCTTCCTGGGCGAAACGGTCGTGGAGGACGATGAGGTCGGCATCACGCAGGCGGATGCACCCCTCGCTGTCGCGTCCTGGAACGCTGGCTTCATTGTTAGTGCTTCCGTGAATGCCGACCCCCGTGAATCCAGGTGTGTCAAGACGGAGGAACCAGTTGCCGTAGGACTTGATGGAGCCCCGGCCGTCGCCAAAGTCGTGATGCCAGTCGCTGGCATCCTGAATCTGTTTGATGGTGAATGGCTCCTGCATGGAGCTTTCCGGCGTGCGCATATCGCCGCTCTGGGTCTTGGCCTCAGGATATTTGGCGTAGCACACCGGGAAATGAGCCACCAGCGTCGTGTCTTTCTGGTCGGCCGCCACCTCATATACGTAGAGCCGGTATTCCTTTTTCGATATGACGATGAAGCAGCGGCTGCGGTCCACGTTGTCCTTATAGACACGGGCCGAGTCGTCGATGTCTGCCACGTTGTAGGTTTTCTGTCCCACGGTGACCTGCCGCATGGGAATGTCTACCGAGTCAGCGGCCATGGCCTCGGCGATGGGGTCGGTTTCTGCCTGTGCGCCGTTGTCTTTTCCTTCCTTGCAGCTTCCAAGCATGAGGAGGGCAAAGACCGGGACGAGGATGATGTTTCTTTTCTTCATGTCGGAGGGTTCTTGATGGTTGTGGTTTTATCCCCAGAAATAATAGCTGAAGAGCACTGCCGCAATCATGCCGGCAAAGTCAGCCATTAGTCCGCAGGTGACGGCGTGGCGGTAGCGCTTCACTCCCACACTGCCGAAGTAGATGGCCAGGATGTAGAACGTGGTGTCGGTGCATCCCTGGAGCACGCCGGCGAGATGGCCCACGAAAGAGTCGGGTCCGTAGGTGGCCATGCACTCAAGCATCATGCCTCGGGCACCCGATCCGTTGAGCGGTTTCATCAGTGCCACGGGCACGGCAGCCACGAAGTCTGAGTTCATTCCGCAGGCTTCCACCACGTAGGTCAGTCCGTCCTGAATGAGCCCGAGCGCTCCGGAGGCCTTGAACACACCAATGGCGGCAAGGATGGCCACGCAGTAGGGGATGAGACTGATGGCCACATCGAAGCCCCCCTTGGCACCCTGGATGAATGAGTCGTACACATTGAGCTTCTTGCGCCAGCCCGACACGATGAACGTGATGATGGCTCCGATGATGAGACAGCTCGTGAGCAGACGGCAGAACGACTGCACGTGTGTGTTGTCCATGCCGCTCATGGCCCAGAACAACGCACCGACCAGGGCTGCCACAACGGCAAACATGACCAAGAAGGCCCGTTTAAAAAGGTTGATGCGCTGGTAGAGACTCACCACCAGCAGACCGACCAGGGTGGAGCAAAGCGTAGTGAGCAACAGCGGAATAAACACGTCGGTAGGGTCGGCAGAGCCCGCCTTGGCACGATAGGCCATAATGGAGACGGGGATGATGGTCAGTCCCGAGGTGTTGAGCACAAGGAACATGATCATGGCATTGGTGGCCGTGTCCTTCTTGGGGTTCAGCGTCTGCAGTTCCTGCATGGCCTTCAGACCCACCGGCGTGGCCGCATTGTCGAGGCCAAGCATGTTGGCTGAGATGTTCATGAAAATGCTTCCGAGGGCCGGATGCCCCTTGGGAATTTCGGGAAACAGCTTGGTGAGCACCGGCGTGAGCGCACGGGCCAGTCGGTTTACCAGTCCGCTGTCCTCGCCAATCTTCAGGATGCCCATCCACAGAGTGAGCGTTCCGGTGAGGCCGAGGGTCATCTCGAAGCCCATTTTCGACATTTCAAACGTCGAGTCCATCATCTCTGGCAGAGCCTCGGCATCGCCCATGAAGACAAGGCGCACCACACCCACCAGGGCACCGATGACAAACAGGCCGATCCATATATAGTTGAGAGCCATTTCTTCGTTCTGATTCTTTTAGTCCTGCAAATGTACAAAAAATATCTATACTGGCAAACAAATGGCGCGAAAAAATGAAATGACAGAGGCTAAAAGTGTGAAAACCAGAGCATGCTTTGCAAAAGTTGGAACGCATAAACAGACGCTTATTTCCCTCGCCATGAAAGTTTTTCCGTCTTTTATGCTTGTAGTTCAAAAAAAAACACTACCTTTGCGTGCAATTTGAGAGTATTGCTTGAACGAAGTTTTCACAAGTAGTTTAGTATGAGAAAAGGCGTTTATGTAGTGTTCGTCGTCTGCCTGGCCATGCTGATGGCCGAAACGGCGTGTACAGAGAAGAAACCCGCTGCAGCTGAAACCGACACACTGACCACGGACAGCTTGGCTGACACACTGGAGGTGGACACCGTAGCAGAGATCATCTCCGAGCAACCTATTCCTAAGGCCGCCGACGAATTGTTCGACGACTTCATCTATCTGTTCTGCCACAACCGTCAGCACCAGCTGAGACGCATACAGTGGCCTCTGCGCGAAGTCAACGGTCAGAAGGTGAAACAAGTGCAGCCCGGCCAGTGGCACATGGAGCAACTCTACATGCCGCAGGGCTTCTACACGCTTATCCTGGACAGCCGCAAGCAGCTGCAGCTGTCGAAAGACACCAGCGTCAACCATGTCGTCGTGGAAAAGATCTTCTTGGAGCAGCAGGCTGTGAGGAAATTCAACTTCGACCGTATTGAGGGACAATGGATGCTCACATCGGTGGAAAACGGTGCAGTGGTGGAAAACCAGAACGCATCGTTCCTGCAGTTCTATGAGAAGTTTGCTGCCGATTCCACGTTCCAGGCCGAGAGCCTCGCTGAGCAGATGAGTTTCTCGGGGCCCGATCCTGAAGACGATTCGCACGACATACAGACGCAGATAACACCCGACGACTGGCCCTATTTCACTCCTGGCGAACTACCTCAGGGCGTGCTCTTCAACATTGTCTACGGACAGAAATACCAGGAGAGCAACCGAAAGGTGTTCCTCTTGCGCGGCATTGCCAACGGACAGGAGATGGAAATGAACTTCCAGCGCGTGGACGGAGAGTGGAAACTGGTTGGACTGAAGGTGTAGATGGCGATGGTGACAGACAAGAGAGACTACAGCCTGAAGGCACACAACACGTTCGGCATCGACGCCCGATGCCGCCGATATCTTGAGTTTCATGATGTCGAGGAGGCCCGTCGGGTGGCAGACATCCTGCGTACTGCCGACGGCAGTTTCCTGATTGTGGGTGGCGGAAGCAACCTTCTGCTGACCAAGGACTATGACGGCGTCGTGGTGCATCCTGCCATCAAGGGCTTTGAGATCGTTGATGCCGACGAAGCGGACGACACCTTGGTGCGTGTGGGGTGCGGTGAGAACTGGGACCAGTTTGTGGAAACGTGTGTGGAGCGCGGACTGCACGGAGCTGAAAACCTGTCACTCATTCCGGGCGATGTGGGAGCCTGCGCCGTGCAGAACATCGGTGCCTATGGCGTGGAGGCCAAGGACATCATCGACAGGGTGGAGGCCATCGACATCAAGACCGGCGAGCTGCGCACCATAACGAACCAGGAATGTGCCTACGCCTACCGACAGAGTCGTTTCAAGAATGAATGGAAGAACCGCTTTCTCATCCTTTATGTGGTGTTCAGGCTGCATGGCCGCTTCGAGCCACTGCTGGACTACGGCAACATTCGTGCCGAACTGCAGCGCCGCAACATCAGTCGTCCAACGGCCGCACAGCTTCGGCAGGTCATCATCGACATCAGAAACGCCAAACTGCCCGACCCGAAAGTGCAAGGCAATGCAGGTAGTTTCTTCATGAATCCTGTAGTGGAGCGCAGTGTGTTTGAGCAGATACAGGCGCAGTATCCAGACATGCCACATTATTATATAGATGAGAGTCACGAGAAAATCCCCGCTGGGTGGATGATAGACCAGTGTGGATGGAAAGGCCGTTCGCTCGGACGCGCAGGAGTGCACGACAAACAGGCCCTCGTACTTGTCAACCGTGGTGGCGCTACCGGACAGGAGGTGGTGGCGCTCTGCAATGCCATACGCCGCGATGTGTACCAGAAATTCGGCATCGACATCCATCCAGAGGTCAACATCATTTAGCCCGATGGGCATCGGATGCCGCAAAGGCACGACATGAACCAATAAGACATGAAACTCACATTCCTCGGAACAGGCACCTCGGTGGGCGTTCCCACCATCGGCTGCCACTGCAAGGTGTGCACCAGCAGTGACCCTCACGACAAGCGCATGCGCTGTTCGGCCATGATTGAGACTGAGCAGACGCGCATTGTCATTGACGCGGGACCCGACTTCCGCATGCAGATGCTACCGCAGCCCTTCCGCAGAATCGATGCCGTATTGCTCACTCATATTCACTATGACCATGCGGGCGGCATCGACGATTTGCGCCCTTTCTGCCAGTTTGGCGAGGTCAATGTCTATGCTGACCGCGACACTTCACGCGGGCTGATGCACACGGTGCCCTATTGCTTTGCAGAGCATCGCTACCCAGGGGCACCTGCCATTCGCCTGCACGCCATCGATCACCATGTGCCGATGCAGGTGAATGAGCTACAGGTGGTGCCCTTTATCGTGTTCCATGGCCGTCTGCCCATCACCGCCTATCGCATAGGAAACCTGGCCTACATTACGGACATGAAGAGCATTGCCGACGAGGAGATGGTCTGGCTGCATGATGTGGACACGTTGGTGGTGAATGCCCTGCGCTTTGCTCCCGAGCATCACGCTCACCAGAGTGTGGACGATGCCGTGGCCTTTGCACGGAAGGTGGGCGCACGACAGACCTGGCTTGTGCATTCGTGTCACGACATTGGGCTTCATGAAGAAGTAAACAGACTGCTGCCCGCCGACATTCAGCTGGCGTTCGACGGACAAGAGGTGGACATCCTGTAAACCACTGGGATTTAGCCAGATTCGCTAAATCCTCATACCCTGGCAAAACAATAAGACGCGGACAACATTCTGCCGCGTCTTCCTCTGCAGCAATGAACCCGTCTGAAACGGACATTCATTGCCTCAATAATAAAAAGAGGTGTTAGCTATTTCTTGAACTTCCTGTACAGTTTCCACACAAGAATCAACCCGTCGAGCACGCCGGCGCCCGTCGTCATCAGCCCCTGCATTCTCGCTCCTTTGCGCTTTGAAGTCAGAGCAGTTGGCTTTTCAAAGAGCTGGCGTCGTAGTTTCGTCAACTGGTCGCTGTCCTTTCTGATTTCCTTCAGCAGCTGGCTTTTGCGGTCGGCAATGGAGCGCAGCGTGGTGTAGCTGTGTTGTGTCTGGGAGTTCTCTGCCATAAAGATGCTGTTAAAACGAAAGTCTTTCAGTTTCTCTCCTTCATTCCTGTTCCATGAGCATGCTGGCCAGGAACCTCACGAGTGGCTTCTCTACCCATGATTTTCTGAATGCCAAGAACAACAGGAACACAATAATATAGAAGGCCGCCACAATGAGGAAAGCCACGGGATAGCCCACATGAGGCGCCAGTGCATAGGCGGCGGCAAAGGAGAGATAGATGAAGATGATGATAATGATGAGGAAGGTAACGCCCGCCATGATGAGCGCGGTGATGAGCCTTACCACCTTTTCGATGACATCGAGCCGCAGATACTCGTTCTGCAGCCCGATGTAGTGCTTCAGCACCTCCACGAGCTGCCCAATGGTTTCTATGTTCCTGTCGTTAGAAAACATGCGCTGTAGGATGGTCTTTTCTGGTGCTGTGTTTGGTTAGTCGATAATGTCCTCCACCTTTTCCTTAATGTCGTCGGCCAAGTCGCCGATTTCCTTCTTCGAAAGGTTGATGTTGTGCTTCTTGCAGAAGTCGTCAATAGCATCATTGATCTTCTCACGAGTGTCGGCACCCTTTTCAGGAGCCAGCAGCAATCCAAGTGCAGCACCGGCGATGGAACCGCCAAGGAATGCGCCAATGTAACCTAATGTTCTCATAATGTCTTATTGTTTAAAATGAATAGATGGATGTTCTGAATCTGTTCGCAAATGTAGTGATAATTTGTGAAAAAGCAATAAAAAAGATGGATTTTTTTCATCGAATTCTAAGTATTTAAGCCATTTAACAAACTTTATGTGCCCTTTTTCTTCTTTTTTCCGCGATTTTGTGTAATTTCGCACATCAAATGTGGATTAAGTTTAATTTATAATATCAATAGGAAAGTATGAAAAAGTTCATGTTCGTATGTGCAGGCCTTGCTTTTGCAATGGCTTTGACGAGTTGCGGTTCTAAGGAAAGTGCCTACAAGAAGGCTTACGAGAAGGCCAAGGCTCAGGAGGCTCAGCAGGCTATGCAGACCCAGACTGTCACAGAAACTCCCGTCGTTGCTCCCGTAACGACCACACAAGGCACAGAGACCGTTGTCACCGACAACTACGACAATGTGTCGGTACGTCCCGAGACACTGACCGTGGTAGACGGCTCAGGTCTGAGAAGCTACAGCGTGGTGTTGGGTTCGTTCTCTGTGAAAGCCAATGCCGAAGGCCTCTGCCAGCGTCTGCGCAGCGCCGGTCACAATGCCCAGATAGCCTATAACGGCAGCAACGGCATGTATCGTGTCATCGCAGCTACCTACGACGATAAGGCAAGTGCCGTTCGCAGTCGCAACGAGTTCCGCAAGAACGCTCAGTACAAGGACGCCTGGTTGCTCTTCAACCAGCAATAAAGCGTTTGGCCGTTGGCTCGGATTCTATCTATTGACTACGGCAAGCGACGTACAGGATTGGCAGTCACCGACCCATTGCAAATCATAGCCAATGGGTTGGCGACTGTTTCTACGTCTGAACTGTTCGACTGGCTCAAGGCATACGTCGGACGTGAGCAGGTGGAACGGATTGTCATCGGAAAGCCCATGCAGCCCAACGGAATGCCCAGCGAGAACATGCAGCGCGTGGAGCAGTTTGTCAACCGATGGCGCAGGGCTTGTCCCGACATCCCCATAGAATACGTCGACGAGCGCTACACGTCGGTGCTCGCACATCAGGCCATGCTGCAGGGCGGTATGCGCAAGAAGGCCCGCCAAGACAAGGCTATTGTCGACGAGATCAGCGCAACCATCATCCTGCAGAGCTACATGGAGTCGCAGCGTCTGCAACGGAAATAGGCCGACAGGCCTTAACTATTGAATAATCATCTTAGTATACAAGGAATGATTCTACCCATCTACATCTACGGACAGCCCGTGCTGCGGAAGGTGTCGCAGGACATCCCCAAGGACTATCCGCAACAACAACAGCTCATCGACAACATGTTTGAGACGCTCGACGCTTCCGAAGGCATCGGACTGGCAGCGCCGCAAGTGGGCCTCGACATACGCGTAGTGGTCATCGACCTCAACGTGCTGAGCGAGGACTTTCCCGAATACACTGGATTCAGGAAAGCCTTCATCAACCCGCATATCATAGAAATGGACGACACGAAGACCGACACCTCTGAGGAAGGTTGTCTGTCGTTGCCCGGCATTCACGAGAAAGTGACGCGTCCCACTCGCATACATGTCCGCTATGAAGATGCCGACCGCGTGGAGCACGACGAGTGGGTCGAGGGCTATCTGGCACGAGTCATGCAGCACGAGTTTGACCACCTCGACGCCCACATGTTCATCGACCGCATCTCGCCCCTGCGCCGTCAGCTCATCAAGAACAAGCTGAAAGGCCTCACGCTGGGTAAATACCGCTGTGCCTACCGTACAAAGCCAGTGAGAAGGTAAGTCCGCCAGAAAAGGCAACGACACACATAGACGGTTGAGGAAGATGAAGGAAACAACGGTCTGTAAACAAAAGCAGAGCATGCAGAGAAGAAGAAAGACTCTTATTCTCCGCATGCTCTGTTTTTCGTTTCTGTTGCTCTCCGTCGTCCAGCCAGTCTGTGCCCAGTACAACATCGACCGCGTCCTGATGGCCGGACGCAGTGCGCTCTACTATGAAGACTACGTGCTCTCCATGCAGTATTTCAATCAGGCCATCAACGCAAAGCCTTATCTTTATGAGCCATGGTACTACAGAGCCATTGCCAAGTACAGCCTCGACGACTTCGTGGGGGCAGAACTCGACTGCAACGAGGCCATCGCGCTGAATCCATACATCACAGGTATCTACGACTTGCGGGGCATCTGCCGCATCCGCCAGCGTAAGTTCGAGGAGGCAGCCACAGACTATACCAAGGCCATCAAGCTCGATCCCATCAACCAGAACCTGTGGTACAACCGTGCCCTCTGCCGGCTGAACAGCAAGGAATACGACCAGGCCAACGCCGAACTCGACTCAATGATGGTGCGATGGAGCCAGAACGCAAAGATCTATCAGCTGAAATGTGAGGTCTTACTTCAGCAGAAAGACACCGTGCAGGCCGAGCAATACCTCGACAAGAGCCTCGAACTTGACCCTTATGACGGTGAGGCATGGACCGTGCGGGCCATGATGAGTCTCAACCAGAAAAACTGGCGCGACGCCGACCAACAGCTCACCGAGGCCATCAGACTGAAGCCTACATACGTGAGCAATTACGTGAACCGCGCCTTGGCACGCTACAACTTCAACAACCTGCGTGGCGCCTTGGCCGACTACGACAAGGCCATTGAGCTCGACCCCAACAACTTCCTTGCCCACTACAACCGTGGACAGCTGCGCGTACAGGTGGGCGACGACAACCGCGCCATCGACGACTTCGACTTCATCATCAGCCGAGAGCCGGGCAACATCATGGCCGTCTACAACCGTGCACTCCTTTTGGAGAGAACGGGAGACCTGCGCGGAGCCATACGAGACCTCACAACCGTCATCGGAGAGTTTCCCAACTTCTGGGCAGGACTGAACCTCAGGGCCAGCTGCTACCGCCGTCTGGGCATGACCAATCAGGCAGAAATGGACGAGTTCCGCATCTTCAAGGCACAGATGGACAAGCACCTCGGCATTCAGCCACGATGGAGCAAGAACAAGAAAAAGGAAATCAGGAAGATGAGCGACATCGACCTCGACAAATACAGTCAGCTTGTAGAGGCCGATGAACCTGAAGTGGAGCATGAATACACCAGCGCATACAGGGGAAAGGTGCAGCACCGGAAGGTCGACGACGAACTCATGCCCATGTTCGTCATCAGCTATCGTCAGCAGCAGGGAGACGTGAACAAGTACACCGCCTTTGACACCGAGGTGGAACGTTTCAACTCACTCCACTCGAAAGAAAGCGGCAAAGGCATACATAGGAATGGCAAGAAGCCGCAGGATGACGACAGAATTACCGTCACGTCGCCGCTTTATATCCAGTGCAACCGTCAGACCATGACCGAGGACGAAACGCTCACGTACTTTGCCCTCATCGACACACTGACGGCAGCGATCTCGTCCATTCGCGATTTCAAGAACGAGCGCCAGTTGCTCATGCGTCGCGCTGTGGCCTATACGGTGACGCAGAACTTCGATGCTGCCATCAACGACCTGTCGGCCTATCTGCAGGAGGACAGCACCTCCGCCATGGCCTATTGGCAGCGCGCCGTCTGTCAGTCGCTCATGCATGAGTTCACCCAGGCGCAGGGCATCGACGCCAATCTGCGGGCCGCTCGCACGCTCGGCGACTTCGACAAGGCCGCTGAACTCAATCCTCAGAATCCGTTTATATTCTACGACCGCGCTTGTCTCTATGCCGCCCGTCAGGACTATTCCCATGCCATCGACGACTTCTCCCATGCCATCGAATTAGACTCCAACATCGCCGAAGCCTATTTCAACCGCGGTCTTTGCCGCCTCCGTTCCGGACTCCGTCAGGAAGGCATCGAAGATCTCAGCCGTGCCGGCGAGCGTGGCCTCTACAATGCTTACAGCATCATTAAGAAATACAGGTCGAAGTAGCACTCTGACTTACCGTTTCGCCACTGCAACAGTTCTCATTCCGCCACGCCGTTTCACCTCCTTCTTCTTCGCAATCCGCTTCCGCGGTATTGTCATTTTCCGTTCTCATTCAGGCACGCCGTGCCGTCTCCGCCTCCACCGCTTTGTACTTTTCTATTTCAGCCAGCACGTCACGTTTTGCCCTGAAAAAGTTGACGAAGACGGATTCGAGGTAGGAGTGGATGTCGGGTATCTGGGGAATGAAAATGAGGTTCTTCATGGTGTGTACACCGATTTTCTTCTCCTCTTTGTTGATGGTGTAGAGAAGAGTGCAGCCACAACGGCTGTTGACTTGGTTGATGGCTTTTTGCATGTGGGCGAATTCCTCGATGTCGTCATCTGTGGGAATCACATACCACCATGGATCGATGACATTGATGAAAAGACAGTCGTCGTGACATTCAATGATGAACGTCTCGCCCTGATAGGTGACTCGGACGTGGTCTTCATCGTCATCCTCATAGCGACAGCCCAGCTTATCTAGTGCAAAAAGGACAAGCTGACGGGTCTTTCCCTCTTCTACATTCCTATCAATCTCCACCTTTTGCTTCTTCTCTTCTTCCAGTCGCTTGGTCCTCTCCATGAGTTCCTGCACTTCCTCTGCGTCTTTCCTGTTTTGATCCCACTGATAGAAGCAGAAGCAACCCAGCAGCGATATGATGATAAATACCAATGGTTCCATGTCGTTTCTCCTTTTTATTCACATTATCTTCCTTAATATTCTTCGCTATCAACTAGTTTTACTCTCTTATAATATCATTTCTTCGGTTAATACACAGCCAAACTTTTGTGCCAAGTCCTGAATGTGTGGATTAGCTACTACCATGTCGGATATTTCATATTCCATAGCTCTTTGCCAGTCTCGGCAGTACAGAGTGATCCTCCTTAGGAACACGTCTTTCCTGATGGATGCCAGCCCCTTGTGCTTCATGATGATAAGATTGACGAGGCCGCTCATGTCTCTTCCTTGTTCGTCGTGGTTTTCATGGTTGGCATAGTCCATGATTCCAATCACGTTGTCGGCGTGGTTCACAAGGTCGGTTTGTTCGAATCGGGTCAGGCAGAAAGGACTCCATCCGCACCATTCTTCACAAACGTTGTCAAACTCTTGCTCTACTACCATGGATACCTGCAATTCTTTGGCCAGTCCCTTCAAGTACACACCAGTCCTGTCTTTTCTCACACGTAGGAAGTCAAAGCTAGAAACTTCTTCCACGAAGACAGCCCTGATGCCTTGGTTCTTCATGTTCTTTTTTAGGTCTTCAATCCTTTCCTCCTTCAGTTCCTCTTGATGGGCCATGTAGAAAGGTTTCTCCCTGAGCAGCTTCCAGTAGTCCTTAGTGCCGTCATGGTCGACGTTCACCTTGTGCACGTCTTCGCAAATGATGCCGCAGTAGTAGGCAGCCATGCAGGAAAGAAACGTCTGCTCGCTCGTGTTGTTGAGTATCATCAGCACCGGAATGTCATTGTCGAAGCACAGGTGGTGAATCATCCTGATCATCAATGCCGTCTTCCCGTCGTTGGCATAGCCGCAGATAGTGGTCAGTTCTCCCGGATACAGTCCACCCAGGTTCTCGTCGAGAAACTTCACCCCAGTCGGCATCGTCTTGAGAGGTTGCAAGTCATTTAATACCTCTTCTATCCTTTTCATCTTACACCTTATTATATATTATAAGACCTATAGTAATTTGTTACATCTCAATGTGTGTTGCAAAGTTAGCGATTATTTCCGACATTGCCAAATGATTTTCCGTCGCAAGGCTTGCGAAAAAACGTGAAGTGCGAAAAACCAACGCCCGACTTCGATGACGTCAGCATGTTTTTCTCGCCTCAACAAAGCGGTAGTCTGGAGCGTAAAAGACGTCACAATGGTGCTGAAAGACACGCTTTTCCACGCCAGCGTTATGGTGAACAGCAATGTCCTTTGTGGTTTTTATCTTTTATCTGTTTTATCATCCGTGAGTCCGCGCGTCATACTACTCGAGTCCGCACGCCAAACTACTCGAGTCCGTGCGGCAAACTACTCGAGTCCTTTTGGCGTCGGGACTCGAGTCCCGCAACGGGGAACTTCAACGAGGACTGCATTTTCTGGTTCTAAGTTTATTGAAATCAGCGACTTAAGTGTGTGTTGACTACGCTGAAAAATGAGGGACTTTTTGCTGTAAATAAAAATATATGCGGGCATTTCTTTTGTGTTTTGCTCACTTATTCGTACTTTTGGATAAGGTACATTCGTTCGAAAACAAAAAGAAAAGCAGCATTTCTTTTGTGTTTTGCTCACTTGCTCGTACCTTCGGATAAGGTACTTTCGTTCGAAAATAAAAAGAAAAGCGGGCATTTCTTTTGTGCTTTGCTCACTTATTCGTACCTTTGCGGGCAATTTAACTTCTAACATATATTGTAGATATGATCAACATCACTTTCCCCGACGGCTCTGTTCGCTCGTATGAGCAGGGTGTGACGGGACTCGAGATTGCCGAGAGCCTTTCGCCTGCTCTGGCACGCAGCGTTGTGAGCTGTGGCGTGAATGGCGAGACAGTGGAACTGAACCGCCCCATCATGGAGGACGCAACGATTGCGCTCTATAAGTTTGACGATGATGAGGGCAAGCACACCTTCTGGCACACCAGTGCGCACTTGCTGGCCGAAGCCTTGAAGGAGCTCTATCCTGGCATACAGTTCGGCTTCGGTCCGGCTGTGGAGAACGGTTTCTTCTACGACGTGCTGCTGCCTGATGGCGAGTCGGTGCGCGAAAGCGACTTCCCGAAGATTGAGGCCAAGATGATGGAGCTGGCGCGGAAGAAGGAGCCGGTGGTGCGTCGCGAAGTACCGAAGGCAGAGGCGCTGAAGGAGTTCGCTGCTGACGGACAGACCTATAAATGTGAACATATTGACCAGGATCTGGAGGACGGAACGATTTCCACCTATACGCAAGGCAACTTCACCGACCTGTGCCGTGGTCCGCACCTGGTGAACACAGGTGAGATAAAGGCCGTGAAACTGACCAGTGTGGCTGGCGCTTTCTGGCGTGGCGATGCCACTCGCGAGCAGATGCAGCGCCTCTATGGCATCTCGTTCCCGAAGAAAAAGATGCTCGACGAGTATCTGGTGATGCTCGAGGAGGCCAAGAAGCGCGACCACCGCAAGATTGGCAAGGAGATGGAGCTGTTCATGTTCTCGGAGAAAGTGGGCAAGGGTCTGCCCATCTGGCTGCCGAAGGGTACCGACCTGCGTCTGCGTCTGCAGGACCATCTGCGCAAGGTGCAGAAGCGTTTCGGCTATCAGGAGGTGATCACGCCGCACATCGGTTCGAAGAATCTGTATATCACAAGCGGTCACTATGCTCACTACGGCAAGGACTCTTTCCAGCCCATCCACACACCAGAGGAGGGCGAAGAGTACATGCTGAAGCCGATGAACTGCCCCCACCACTGCGAAATCTTTGCCTCGAAGCCCCGTTCGTATCGCGACCTGCCGCTTCGCATTGCCGAGTTCGGCACGGTCTATCGCTACGAGCAGAGCGGTGAGCTGCACGGACTGACACGTGTGCGTTCGTTCACTCAGGACGATGCCCACCTGTTCTGCCGCCCCGATCAGGTGAAGCAGGAGTTCCTCAATGTGATGGATATCATCAATGTTGTGCTGACTGCCTTTGGCTTTAATTTCGAGGCGCAGATTTCACTTCGCGACCCTAACGACCACGACAAGTATGTGGGCACCGACGAAGACTGGGCATTGGCCGAGAAGGCTATTGTGGAAGCCTGCGAGGAAAAGGGCCTGAAGGCAAAGGTGGAATACGGCGAGGCTGCGTTCTATGGTCCGAAGCTCGACTTCATGATCAAGGATGCCATCGGCCGTCGCTGGCAGCTGGGCACCATTCAGGTGGACTACAACCTGCCTAAGCGCTTCGAGCTGGAGTACACCGATGAGGATAACCAGAAGAAGACGCCTGTGATGATCCATCGCGCCCCGTTTGGCTCGATGGAGCGTTTCACCGCCGTGCTCATTGAACACACCAGCGGACACTTCCCCTTGTGGCTAACCCCCAATCAGGTGGCTGTACTCCCGCTGTCGGAGCGTTTCAACGACTACGCCAAGGAAGTGGCGCGCCAGTTCGACCAGCAGGGCGTTCGTGCCACGCTCGACCTGCGCAACGAGAAGCTCGGCCGCAAGATTCGCGACAACGAACTGAAGCGCATTCCCTACATGGTGATAGTGGGTGAGAAGGAAGCTGCCGAGGGACTGGTGGCCATGCGCCAGCAGGGTGGCGGCGAGCAGCGCACCATGACCATTCAGGAGTTTATAGACAAGGTGAATGCCGAGGTGGCCGAGATGACGAAGGATTTTTAGGCTGCTCTTGCAGGCAGGTGCCTAAAAGATAAATGATTTCAACTTCTGGGTTTGTGGAATTCAGGAGTTGCAGGAGATGCAGGAGTTGCAGACGTTGGTTTTTCGCGCTATTTAAATTGCCCCTTGCGCTAAAAGTGTCGTCTGTAATTCCTGCATTTCCGTTACACTCTCAACTCCTAAAAGTTGAGCGAATGCGACACTTGAACAAGTGAAAATGAAGAGTGAAGAATGGAACAGACCGTGAATTGATGTTAAAAATAATTAACGACACGGAGATAATTCTTCATTCTTCATTCTTAATTCTTAATTTATGAGTACCTTTGCAGCCGATTTCTGTAAAAGTTGAACTAAAAACAGTTAATGAAGAACGACAAAAAAGGACAGCAATACCGCGTGAACGAGCAGATTCGTGTTCGCGAGGTACGTATTGTAGGTGAGGGCGAATCCAAGGTGATGCCCACTCGTCAGGCGCTCGACCTGGCCAGACAAGAAGGCGTAGACCTCGTAGAGATTTCGCCTAATGCCAATCCGCCTGTCTGCCGTATCATTGACTACAGCAAGTTCCTCTATCAGCAGAAGAAGCGCGCCAAGGAGATGAAGGCCAAGCAGGTGAAGCAAGAGGTGAAGGAGATTCGCTTTGGACCACAGACCGACGACCACGACTACAACTTCAAGCTGAAGCATGCCAAGGAGTTCCTTGAGGAAGGAAACAAGGTGCGCGCATACGTGTTCTTCCGTGGCCGCAGCATCCTGTTCAAGGAACAGGGCGAGGTGCTGCTCCTGCGTTTTGCCAGCGACCTTGAGGAGTATGGCAAGGTGGAGCAGATGCCGAGCCTTGAAGGCAAGAAAATGTTCCTCTATCTGTCGCCCAAGAAAGCCGGCGTGGCCAAGAAGAGCCAGCAGAAGATGGATCGCGAACGCCGTGAGGCTGAGGCCAAAGAAGCCGCTGAGCAGCAGGCCGAGACCAACATTCAGGAAGCACCCGCCGCAAACGGACTGTTTGCCAACATGAAGGGCGGCGAGGATGTGCTGAACAAGCTCAGACAGAAGAACCAGAAATAAAGAAAACCGCTTGTGCGCAACGCCCGGTATATGCGTTGCCACGGCAATATATTAACAACAATAAAATCATAAAAAAATGCCAAAAGTAAAGACCAATTCCGGTGCTAAGAAGCGTTTTACCTTCACCGGTACGGGCAAAGTGAAGCGTCATCACGCTTATCACAGCCACATCCTGACAAAGAAGACCAAGAAGCAGAAGCGCAACTTGGTGCATCAGGCCATTGTAGACAAAAGCAACATGAAGCAGGTACGCGATTTGCTCTGCCTCCGTTAATCACCATTAATCAAGAGAAAGGAAACAAATTATGCCAAGATCAGTAAATCACGTTGCTTCAAGAGCAAAAAGAAAGAGAATTCTCAAACTTACCCGTGGCTACTTTGGTGCCCGCAAGAATGTTTGGACCGTTGCCAAGAACACTTGGGAGAAGGGTCTGACCTATGCTTATCGCGATCGCCGCAACAAGAAGCGCACCTTCCGCGCTCTGTGGATTCAGCGCATCAATGCTGCTGCCCGTCTCGAGGGCATGAGCTACTCTCAGCTGATGGGTAACCTGCACAAGGCAGGCATCGAGATCAACCGCAAGGTGCTGGCCGACCTCGCCGTGAACAACCCCGAGGCTTTCAAGGCTATCGTTGCCAAGGTGAAGTAAGACGCATTCTGCGCAGCCAGGCCTACGGGCTTGCAGTGCGCATGCAACATAAAAGGACAAATGGACATCTGTGTTCCCAAAGTGGAGCCGATGTCCATTTGTCCTTTTTTTCGTTTTCGCTGTCACACCATTTTGTCAATCCGTCTGAATGTTTTCCCTTTTCCGTGTTTTCCGAAGTGTTTGGAAACGATATCCGTTCCATCTGCAGGCCGTTTGTTTTCAAAAATATCGGCACTTTTTTAGGGAAAAGTTTTTCTACCTCAAATATTTTGCTTACCTTTGCACCGCAAATGTTTCGCGTAAGCGATTCGATCTTTGATATGCTGAAAAGAAAGTAGCGTGTAATCGTCTATAGGGGAATCTGGACCGTTCCAAATGTTCAACGATGATGAAAGCAAGCCAGAGCAGGGTGTTGAAAAAGTACACCACGGAAACGCATATTTTGGCGTGGGCTTTGCTTATTAGTTGTACAGGTAGTCCAGAACCTCCATTATATGATAAGCAAATGTCCCACGCCATTCTTATAAAGGTGGCAACAAAAGTTGAGGGGGAAGCGAATTTAGATTCGTTTCCCCCTTTATCGTTTTCTGGGGTCATGGTTCATTTGTCGAGCCCATACGGAAGGGTTGCTATGGCACAGCAGCATACAGGGACACTTCTACGAGGCGGGCAGAGTGAGGTGAAAGGGGGCTTGGGTCATGATCCATGTCGAAGGAATGACGGTTCTTCATTCAACGTTCTTCATGGAAAGGCTGATGCGATTGCGCCGTCTGTCCACCTCTACCACCTTTACCCTGACATGCTGGTGCAGATGGACCACGTCGTTGGGGTCACGCACGTAACGGTTGGCCATCTGTGAAACGTGGACCAGTCCGTCCTGATGCACACCGATGTCGACAAAGGCACCGAAGTTGGTGATGTTGGTCACGATGCCCGGCAGCACCATTCCCTCCACGAGGTCGTCCACCTCCTTGACGGTTGGGTCGAACTCGAACTCCTCAATCTGTTCGCGAGGGTCGCGTCCCGGTTTTTCCAGTTCCTTCATGATGTCCGTCAGCGTGGGCAGTCCTACGTCGGCGGTCACATATCTGTTCACGTCTATTTTCTCGCGCAGCTCCTTCTGCTCTATGAGTTGCTTCACGGTGCAGCGCTGGTCGTTGGCCATTTGTTCTACGATGTGGTAGCTCTCAGGATGGACTGCCGAGTTGTCAAGTGGGTTCCTTGCACCAGGAATGCGCAGGAATCCAGCACATTGAACAAATGCAGCCGGGCCCAGTCGTGGAACCTTTTTCAGCTGGTTACGTGACGTAAAGGCTCCGTTCTCCTTTCTGTATTCCACGATGTTTTTGGCCAAAGTGGGACCAAGACCGCTCACATACATGAGCAGGTGTTGCGATGCCGTGTTCAGGTTGACGCCCACTTGGTTGACGCAGCTTTCCACGGTCTGGTCGAGGCTGTGTTTCAGCTTTGTCTGGTCCACGTCGTGTTGATATTGCCCCACACCGATGCTCTTCGGGTCTATCTTCACCAGTTCGGCCAGTGGGTCCATCAGTCTGCGGCCGATGCTTACTGCACCTCGAACAGTGACGTCTTCATTGGGGAACTCTTCGCGCGCCATCTTTGAGGCGCTGTAGACCGAAGCTCCATCCTCGCTCACGACGAAGACTTGGGCCGGATGCCCGTTGTTGGAAGATAGGTGTTGGTGGGATGAGTCTTCCTTCAGGCCATTGCTCAGCACGTCTTTCACAAATGATTCCGTCTCGCGGCTGGCCGTTCCGTTGCCGATGGCGATGGCCTCAATCTGGTAGTCTTCTATCATTTGCAGCAGGTGCATGGTGGCTTGCATGCGGTGATTGATGGGCGGGTGGGGGAAGATGGCCTCATGATGGAGCAGGTTCCCTTGCGCATCGAGACACACCACCTTGCATCCTGTGCGGAATCCGGGGTCAATTCCCATCACGCGTTTTTGTCCGAGGGGTGCGCCAAGAAGCAGTTGTCGGAGGTTGGCAGCGAAGACTCCGATGGCCTGTTCGTCCGCCTGTTGCTTGCTCAATGCCGCAAACTCGGTCTCGATGGATGGCAGGAGCAGTCGCTTGTATCCGTCTTCCACTGCCTCTGCCACGAGAGTCTGGCAGGGCCCGTGGCCCTTTACGTAGTGGCGTTTCAGCCGTTCTGTCGCCTCCTCATCGTCAATGGTGATCTTTACGCGAAGTATTCCCTCTGCCTCGCCTCGCCGCATGGCCAGCAGCCGGTGGCTGGAACACCGTCGCAAAGGCTCTTCGCAGTCGAAGTAATCGGAGTATTTCGCAGCCTCGTCGGTGTCCTTTTTCGCCTTCACCACATGGCTTTCAATGAATGCCTCACGATGGAATGCCTTTCTCACCTGATTGCGGCTTTGCTCGTTTTCGGCCACCATCTCTGCGATGATGTCCTTGGCACCCTGCAGGGCCTCGTCGGCGGTGTTGGGTTTGTTTTCTTCTTTCCCCACAAAGCGCATGGCGGCTTTCCTCGGTGCGTTCTCCCGTTGCATGAGCAGCAGTTGCGCCAGCGGCTCCAGGCCTTTCTCTCTTGCCACCATTGCCCTTGTGCGCCGCTTGGGCTTGTAGGGCAGGTAGATGTCCTCCAGTTGTGTGGCTTCCCAGCAGTCGTTGATGCGTTTCTCCAGTTCGGGTGTCAGTTTCTGCTGTTCGCCGATGGTTTTCAGGATGGTCTCCTTGCGTTTTGTCAGCTCTTTCAGACGATCGTTCATGTCGGCAATCTGCGCTATCTGCACCTCGTCGAGTCCTCCCGTTCGCTCTTTCCTATAGCGCGAAATAAAGGGAATGGTGCAGCCCTCGTCGAGCAGTGCCAGCGTGTTGTCAACTCCTTGTTCGGGCAATGAGAGTGCCCGTGCTATGTGTTTTGTGAATATGTTCATACGTCAGTATTTTTGGCAAAGGTACGAATAAGTGAGCGAAATGCCAAATTTATTTGAGCATTTCCGAACGGGAGTACTTTATTGAAAGGTACGAATAAGTGAGCGAAATGCCAAATTGCTCAAAGGTTTTTCGACAACGAATTTGACGAATGACACGAATTCATAGAGTGTTTGAAAGTAAAACTCCGCTTTGTCAAGGGCATAGGCTGCATGACCTTTTTCTTTCGACGGTGTAAAAACAGGAAAGACGCTGCTGGCAGTCAATATGTCTGAGAAATGAAAAAAATGCACAGGAATGGCCGCTCTTCGCAAAAAAATGATTACTTTTGCACAAAATATCGATAGATTGAAATGATTTCAGTTGAAGCACTGAGAGTGGAATTCGGCGTGAAGCCACTTTTCGACAATGCCAGCTTCGTTGTGAACGACCGCGACCGCATCGCCCTTGTGGGCAAGAATGGTGCGGGAAAGAGCACGTTGCTGAAGATACTCTGCGGGATGCAGAAGCCTACCAGCGGCACCGTGTCGATACCCAACGACACCACCATTGGCTATTTGCCTCAGGTGATGAACCTGCAAGACAACACCACTGTGCGCGAAGAGACGCGCAAAGCCTTCGCCGGACAGACGAAGATGCAGGAGCGACTGGACCGCATGAACCGCGAACTGAGCGAGCGCACCGACTACGAGAGCGACGACTACATGCGGCTTGTGGAGCGCTATACTGAGGCCCACGACCGTTTCCAGATGATGGGTGCCGGCAACTATGAGGCCGAAATGGAGCGCACACTCATCGGTCTTGGCTTCGAACGTACTGACTTCGAACGGCCCACCAACGAGTTCTCCGGTGGTTGGCGCATGCGCATCGAGCTCGCCAAGATACTCTTGCAGAAACCCGATGTGCTCTTACTCGACGAGCCCACCAACCACCTTGACATCGAGTCCATACAGTGGCTTGAGCAGTTTCTTGCCCAGTCGGCTAAGGCTGTCGTGCTGGTGAGCCACGACCGCGCGTTCATCAACAACGTGACCAACCGCACGCTCGAAATCTCATGCGGCCAGATTGTAGACTACAAAGTGAAGTATGACGAGTATGTCACCCTGCGTGCTGAGCGCCGCGAACAGCAAATCCGAGCCTATGAGAACCAGCAGAAGGAGATGGCCGATATGCGCGCCTTCATCGAGCGCTTCCGCTATCAGGCCACCAAGGCCGTGCAGGTGCAGCAGAAAATCAAGCAGCTGGAGAAGATTGTCCCCATCGAGATAGACGAGGTGGACAACCGTTCCATGCATCTGAAGTTTCCGCCCTGCCTGCGCTCGGGCGACTTTCCCGTCATCTGCGACGACGTGGCCAAGCGCTATGGCGACCACACCGTCTTCTCCGAGGCAACACTGACCATCCGCCGAGGCGAGAAGGTGGCTTTCGTGGGCAAGAACGGAGAGGGAAAGACCACGCTCGTGAAGTGCATCATGAACGAAATTCCTTTCGATGGAAACCTGAAGATTGGCCACAACGTGCAGATAGGCTATTTCGCCCAGAATCAGACGCAGCTGCTCGATGAGAGCCTGACAGTGTTCCAGACCATCGACAACGTAGCGAAGGGTGACATACGCCTTCGCATCAACGACATACTGGGTGCCTTCATGTTCGGCGGCGAAGAGTCGGACAAACGGGTGAAGGTGCTGAGCGGTGGCGAGCGCAGCCGTCTGGCCATGATACGCCTGCTGCTTGAGCCCGTCAACCTGCTCATCCTCGACGAGCCCACCAACCACCTCGACATGCAGTCGAAAGATGTGCTCAAGGAAGCCATACGCGCCTTCGACGGCACCGCCATCATCGTGAGTCACGACCGTGAGTTCCTCGACGGACTGGTGACAAAGGTCTACGAGTTTGGCGGCGGTCACGTGCGAGAGCATCTGGGCGGCATCTACGACTTCCTGCAGCACAAGAAGATTGAAAGTCTCGACCAGCTGGGGCACGACCCGCAACCGAGCCGGCCTGCCATCCTTTCTTCAACAGAGACAGACACCAAGGCAGCGCGGAGGCAGAAGAGCGAACCGTCGCAGGAGAAAGTGCCGTCAGCCTCCAGCATCAACTCCTACTTGGAGCGAAAGGAGATGCAGAAGAAGCGCAAGCGTCTGGAAAAGGCCATCAAGGAGGCGGAAGACAAGATAGCCAAGCTGGAAGACCGCATCGCCGAGCTCGATGCCATTCTCTGCACACCCGAGGGCGCCAGCGACATGACCGTGGTGACCGAGTACACCTCCATCCGCAAACTCATCGACCAGGAAACAGAGCGATGGGAGAGTCTGGTCGAGGAGCTTGGCGACTGATTCCCCCAAAAGAGACCGAGGCGGTGCCTCGGTGTACGCATAGCCAAGGGGAGACCGGCCCCGCAAGGCGATACATACGAATCAAAATCATGTACAACCAATTATAATAGAAAACAGAATGAAAAAACTAATGACCACATTGCTGATTGCAGCCGTCACCACAGGTGCTGGCGCACAGAGCCAGCTGCGTTCGGGCATTGACCTGAAAGACCTGAACCAGACCGTCAGCCCGGGCAGCGACTTCTACGAGTATGCCTGCGGAGGATGGATGAAGAACAACCCTCTGCCCGCAGCCTTCTCGCGCTATGGCAGCTTCGACCGACTGGCCGATGACAACAACAAGCGCATCAACGGACTGCTCACCGAGCTGCTCAACAACACCTACGCCAAGGGCAGCGTTGAGCAGAAGCTGAGCGACTACTACAAACTGGCCATGGACAGCACCCGTCGCAACCGCGAGGGTGTGGAGCCCGCCATGCCCATCATCCGCGAGTTTGAGGCCGCCAAGACCGTCGACCAGCTGCGCGACCTGCAGATGAAGTACACTCCCATCGGCATGCAGGAGTTCCTCTACATGGGCTTTGGCGCCGACGAGAAGAACAGCACGCAGAACATTCTCAACGTCTATCAGGGCGGCACGCAGCTCTCGCAGAAAGAGTACTATCTGGACGACGACCCCGCCACCAAGGCCATCCGCGAGGCTTATAAGAAACACATCGTGCGCATGTTCAAACTCTACGGCTTCAAGGCCGGCGTGGCCAAGAAGCGCATGCAGGACATCATGAACGTGGAGACAGCCATGGCCCGCGTCATGAAGAGCCGCACTGAGTTGCGCGACGTGGAGGCCAACTACAACAAGATGACGCTCAGCGATTTCAAGAGCCGCTATCCCAACGTGCCCCTGGAGCGCACCATGCAGGCCTTGGGCGTAAGGGCAGCCGACTATCAGGACATGGTGGTGGGCCAGCCGACCTATATTGAGGGCGTCGACAAGATTCTGGCCAACATCACTCCCGACGAATATCGCGCCATTCTGGAGTGGGACGTCATCTGCACCACGGCCAACTACCTGAGCGACAATGTCGTGCAGGCCAACTTCGACTTCTTCGGAAAGACCATCTCCGGACGCAAGGAGAACCATCCGCGCTGGAAACGTGCCACCCAGCAGGTGGAAGGAAAGATGGGCGAAGCTCTCGGAAAGATGTACTGCGAGCGCTATTTCCCCGCCTCGTCGAAGCAGCGCATGGAGCGCCTCGTGAAGAACCTGCAGCTTGCACTTGCCGAGCGCATCATGGCTCAGGAGTGGATGCAGACCGACACCAAGCTGGCAGCACTGGCCAAGCTCTCCACCTTCTACGTGAAGATTGGCTATCCCGACAAGTGGAAAGACTACAGCGACCTGAACATAGACCCCGCAAAGTCGTTCCTCGACAACTACTGGGAGTGCAACCGATTCCAGACTGCCGACGAGGTGAAGCGCAAGGCCGGCAAGCCTGTTGACAACACCGAGTGGTTCATGACACCGCAGACCGTCAACGCCTACTACAACCCCACCACCAACGAAATCTGCTTCCCCGCAGGCATTCTGCAGGTGCCCTTCTTCGACCCGACCGCCGACGATGCCTTCAACTACGGAGCCATCGGCGTGGTCATAGGACATGAGATGACCCATGGCTTCGACGACCAGGGCCGCCACTACGACAAAGTGGGCAACATGACCGACTGGTGGACCGAGGCCGACGGCAAGGGCTTCGAAGAGCGCGCCAAGCTCTATTCGGCCTTCTTCTCAAAGATCAAGGTGCTGCCCGACCTCAATGCCAACGGCGACCTGACGCTGGGCGAGAACCTGGCCGACCACGGTGGCCTGCAGGTGGCGTGGTATGCCTACAAGAACGCAACGAAGGGCATGAACTTGCCCACCGTGGACGGACTCACTGCCGACCAGCGTTTCTTCCTGGCCTATGCAGGTGTGTGGGCCGGCAACATCACGGAGAAGGAGATACGCAGCCGCACAAAGAGCGATCCTCACTCACTTGGCCGCTGGCGTGTTAACGGAGCACTGCCCCACATCGACATGTGGTACGACGCCTTTGGCATCAAGCAGGGCGACGCAATGTTCATTCCCAAGAGCGAGCGTCTGGACCTCTGGTAAAGCTTGCTTGATGTAGCAGTCACACGACTTCGCTCATTTGAAGGAGTTCGGGAGTTGCAGGAGTTACAGGCGTTTCAGACGTCTGGTTGATCAGCTCCTTTAAAAAGGACTTGGCGCTAAACAGTATCGCCAGTCGCACAACCTCTGGTCGCTCTGCTTGAAGAGAACTCCAGCATCTCCATAGCTCCCCAATTTATATAGTTGAAAGAAGTTTTATTTTCGTTTCATAGTTGAAGGAGTTGCAGACGTTTCTTGTCTGCGCTCCTTTTTTATGTTTGTTCCTCCCTGTTTCTTCGCCGCGATATGCAATGTGTCATTCATGGTCATTCGTGTTCATTCGTTTGATGTCGCAGACATGAAGACGACATATAGAAACGAAGCGGTTTCGTTTCTTTCGTTGTATTCGTTGTCGTCAAAAGAATCTGGGTCCAGTTGTCTGAAGCATTGTCAGCGGCCTACCACGACGAGTTTGCCGTGGTGAATGTACATGCCTTTCTTTTCGGGCTTTGCCTGCAGTCTTCTTCCGTCGGGCAGATACCAGTTGTTGTCTGTTTCAGACGCTTCTTTTCCTGTTGCTATGGTGGTGATGCCCACGTCCAGGTCGCCCCATTGCGACTTGAGGAAGCTTGTTTTCTCGTTGAGTCTTCGTTTGAACTCCGTTGCCCGCTGTGCCGTGTCGGCCTGGCTATACTGTGGCCATCGCTGAGCATCGGTGACGGCGGCCGCGGCTATCTGCGATATGAAGTCGTCGATGAAGTCGTGCATGACGGGCTCGCCATGGGCCAGATAGTGCTGCCAGAGTTCCCTCACGCGCTGCTGGAACCGCGGGAACTTTGCAATCTCTCCTATCCAGTTCTGTCCGTAGGGTGGATTGTCGTAGATGAAGTGGTGGAGGCTGCGGCGGAACGTGTTGCCGAAGTCCCACACCGGTCCGAACATCAGTCGCGTGTCGTCGCCCCGGTCTTTGTAGATGTAACAGCTGCCGTGGAACGACTCCGCGTCGTCCATCAGCTCCTGCACGATGTAATATCGGGCCAGCACGTCCATGTCGATGAGCTGTTCCCATGCCGTGTCGGTCTTGTCGGGGTTGTAGATGGCATGGTCGGCGGTGGTCATCAGTTGCGTGAGATATTGCCGTTGTACCTCAGATAGCACCTCAGGCGAATGACAGGTGAAGCGGAGCATTTCACCGTTGCTTTCCTTTATTCTCACCTGCGTGTCTTCGTTGTAGTTGTCAATTTCCACGAGCCACCCGCCCGTCACCAGCGCCGGGTCGGTCTCGTTGTCGGCCTGTTCGGTGATGTCCACGCGGTTCTTGGCCACGCGAATCTTGTCCGTCAGCATGTAGAGTCCTCGGTATTCGCCGTTCATCATCACCTCCACGGGCTGCTGTTCGGGTGTGTAGGCCAGTCCCATCTGTCGGCTCAGCTCGAATCCCACGGTGTTTCGCAGCCACGCCAGGTCATCGTCGGCATGAGCCAGCAACGTGAAGTGTCGGCTCGCCTTCATGCCCAGCGGCCTGGCCTTTTCGCCCAGCTTCAGCCGGTAGGGCTTCTTCTGGAATGATTTCCATGTGTAGTTGCCGCGCCCTTTAATCTGGAGAGGCAGTGGTTCTTCGGCCGAGCCGAGCGACTCGTAGCCCTCCAGCCCAAGCGCGTCTATGTAGTAGGTACCCTCCACGTATGTTTCTTTCGACGTCACCTCCTGCTGCGTGTCGATGTGGAGCACGGGCAGCGTGCCCGACCAAGGCCTGTATTCGCGCTTCTCAATCTGTATCTGGTAGCGCATGGTGGTGGGGTTCACGCGGATGGTGTAGGAAGCCGTCTCGCGGTCGCGAGGCAGTTTCCATGCTCCGCCACCGCCCCATGTCATCGTGCCCTCCAGCTCCTGACATCCGTCGTAGGGTGCGCAGAGCAGCTGGTCCCAGAAGTTACCGTTGCCGTAGGCCGATGCCGGTGCAATCTTGAACCATCCGTGCAGGCTCTCCTCTGTGTCGGTGGGTGCCACCGTTATCTCCCATGTCTGGCCATCGTCGCAGCGTGTCAGCGGCAGACTCTTGTCGTTGCTGTTCCAGTTGTTCAGCCAGCCCACCATGTAGAAGCCCTCTTGCTCCGCCGTCGCGTTGGTGGCGGCGAAGAGTGCCTGCGAGCTCAGGGCCATCAGCGCTATTGTCAGCCACTGCGCCAAAGCCGTTATCGTGAGTCGTTTCTTTGTCTTCATTTTCTTCTTTCAAATAGTCAGCCGGTGAATGCCGTTGCCTGTCTCGGCCTGCATTCACGGGCAAATGTACGCATTTTCAGTCGTTTACGCAAGCAAACCGCCAAAAACATGCATGGGGAAAGCAGACGAACGTTTGCACAAGGACACATGGACGGGCTGTTTCTTGGTGTTAGGAGTTACAGAAGTTCAGGAGTTACAGGAGTTACAGACGATAGTTTTAGCACGAGTCTTTAAATGAAGCTATTCAAGTTTCGGGAGTTCTAAACTTTTTGGAGTTTGGGAGTTTAGGAGTTTGGGAGTTTAGACGATAGATGTTTTTCGCTCTTTTGTAGGGATTTCTAGAATAAGAACTAATGTCCAAACTCCTAAACTCCCAGACTCCTACACTCCTAAATCAACTTCTGAAACTTGAGTGAAGCTAATAAAACTATCGTCTGCAACTCCTGTAACTCCTGAACTCCTGTAACTCCTAAAACTTAGCTTAGAGCTAATTCTGGTTCCAAGACTCCTGCAACTCCTTCATACCATCGAATGTGAGCATCGGATAGCTTCATTTTATTTGGCAGATTTTTTCACTTTTCACGCCAGTTTTTTTTCATTTATCTGCCACTTTTTTTTTGCTTTGCTGCGTACCTTGAGAGTCCGAGCGCCATGCTACGCGAGTCCCGGCGCCATACTACTCGAGTCCGCGCGTCAGACTACTCGAGTCCTTTCGCCGTCGGGACTCGAGTCCTGCAATAGGAAGATGCAACAAGGACTGCGCTTTTCTGCGCTAAAACCATAGAAATCAACGAGTTAAACAAGCGTTTTGAGAAGAGGAACAAAAGGCGAAAAACTGATGAAAACAGTCTGCGACGCTACAAAAATCTGCATGAATGACCATAAATGATTCACAAATAATCTTGAACCATTACATGAATATTCGTGCATATTCGTGTGGCGCCGCAGGCACAAGCAAACCAGAACCCGCTTGTTCATGCGAACGAAAAAAGTGAAGAAAGAACCGCAGCAATACTTGCTATGTCGGGAAAAAGTTGTAACTTTGCAACTTGTAATCAAGGAGAAAGAGAAAGCAACATGCCACTGAGAATACCCGACAAGCTTCCCGCCATAGAACTGCTGAAGCGGGAAAACATCTTCGTGATGGACGAAGCACGCGCCCACAGTCAGGACATCCGCCCGCTGCGCATCGTCATCTTGAACCTGATGCCGCTGAAGATCACGACGGAGACCGACCTGATACGCCTGCTGTCGAACACCCCTCTGCAGCTCGACATCACGTTTATGAAGCTGAAGAGCCACACATCGAAGAACACGCCCATCGAGCACATGATGATGTTCTACCGCTCGTTCGACGAGCTCAGGCGCGAAAAGTTCGACGGCATGATCATCACCGGTGCACCTGTGGAGTCAATTCCGTTTGAAGAGGTGACCTATTGGGACGAAATGAAGGACATCATGGACTGGGCTCGCACGCACGTAATGAGTACCATGTACATCTGCTGGGCCGCTCAGGCCGGACTCTACTACCACTATGGCATTCCCAAGTATCCGCTGGAGAAGAAGCTCTTTGGCATTTTCCGTCAGCAGACGCTACACCGGCCGCTCCCCATCTTCCGGGGATTCGACGACGAGTTCTTCATGCCCCACAGCCGCCACGCCACCATCCGGCGCGAGGATGTGGTGAACAACAAGAACCTGACACTCATTGCCGAGGGCGAAGAGAGCGGGGTGAGCATGGTGATGGCAAGGGAAGGGCGCGAGTTCTTCATTACCGGGCATCTGGAATATGCGCCCGACACGCTCGACAAGGAGTATAGGCGCGACCTGGGAAAACGTGACGACGTGGAGATGCCGCAGAACTATTATCGCGACAATGACGCCAGGAAGTCGCCGATGGTGACGTGGCGTGCCCATGCCAATCTGCTGTTCTCCAACTGGATCAACTACTATGTGTACCAGACGACACCGTATAATATTGAGGAGATAGAGTGACCTCTCCCCAGCCCGTTCCTAAAGAAGGGGTGAGCAAAGAGACAGAAAGGAGGGAGAAATAAAAAGGGGACTCTGTCCGAAAAAAAAGGAAGGAAAGGAATGAAGGAAGAAGAAAAAAGGATGCGGAAGATTGAACTGCTGGCTCCTGCAAAGGACCTGGAGTGTGGCAAGGCGGCCATTGACCATGGCGCCGACGCCGTCTACATCGGAGCACAACGCTTCGGTGCAAGGGTGGCTGCAGGCAACTCGGTCGACGACATCTGTGAACTCTGCCAGTATGCCCATCAGTTTGGTGCCAAGGTCTACGTCACCGTGAATACCATCGTCTATGACAACGAGATGGAGAAGGCACGAGACCTGTTGCGACAGCTCGCAGCCATCGGCGTGGACGCCGTGCTCGTTCAGGACATGGGACTGGTTGATGTAACTACTATAGTGGCTCCCTCGGGGGCCGTAGCGGGGGCACCTTTGGTTTTACATGCCTCAACCCAGACCGACAATCGCACCAAGGAGAAGGTGGCGTGGCTGCGCAGTCAGGGATTCAGTCGGGTGGTGCTGGCCCGCGAGCTCACCATCGACGAGATACGGGAGATACACGAAGCCGTGCCCGATGTGGAGCTGGAGGTGTTCGTTCATGGAGCCCTCTGCGTGAGCTTTTCAGGCTTGTGCTACGCCTCGGAGCATTGTTTCGGACGAAGTGCCAACCGCGGCGAGTGCGCGCAGTTCTGCCGCATGAAGTTCGATTTGGAGGATGCCGACGGACAGGTCATCGAGCGCGGCCGACATCTGCTGTCGCTGAAGGACCTCTGCCAGATAGACCGGCTGGAGGAACTGCTCGAGGCAGGCGCCGTTTCGCTGAAGATAGAGGGACGGCTGAAAGACGTTTCCTACGTGAAAAACGTGACCGCAGCCTACAGTCAGCGGCTCAACGAGATCATTGAACGGCATCCTGACAGATACCAGCGAGCCTCGCTTGGGCACTGCACATACAGCTTCGAGCCCAATCTGAAGAAGACCTTCAACCGCGGATTCACCCACTACTTCCTCGACGGTCGGCAGCCAGACATCTTCTCGCCCGACACCCCCAAGGCCATTGGCGAGTATGTGGGGCGGGTGAAAGAGCTGAGCGGGCGCTCGTTCAATGTGGCCGGAACGGCTGCATTTGCCAATGGCGACGGCCTTTGCTTCCTCAACGACCGCCGCGAACTGGAAGGCTTCCGCGTGAACCGTGCCGAGGGCAACCGCCTGTTTCCGCTGAAGACGCCCGCCAGTCTGCGGCCGGGAATGGCGCTCTATCGCAACAACGACGTCGCCTTCGAACGACTGATGAGCGGCAAGACCGCGGAGCGGAAGATAGCCGTCGGCATGACGCTCGAGGCCACCGCGCAGGGTTTCCGCCTGAGCATGGCACCAATAGAAGACAACGGCCTTGAGACCGTGAGTCTGGAAAAAGACATGGAGAAGCAGATGGCGCAGAAGTCGCAGCGCGAGAACATCGTGCGCCAGCTCTCGAAACTTGGGAATACACCCTACGAATGTACACAGGTGACGCTTGTGCCTGCCGATTTCGGCTTCTTCATTCCGTCGAGCGCATTGGCCGAAATGAGGCGCGAGATGGTGGAAAAGGCCATGAAAAGCTGGAGCGGGCGACAGACTGGCAACATCGTGACGACGGAACACCCTGCCGCAGCTGCCGACAAGCGCGAAGCCATCGAGTGGGGACGGGTAGGGGAGATGTATGCCCGCCACACCTATCTCTATAATGTGGCCAACCAAAAGGCGCGCGCATTCTACGAGGAAAGAGGACTGAAGGCCCTTCAGCCGGCCTTCGAGCTGGGCAGCAGACAGCGTGAGCCGCTCATCATGCAGTGCCGCCACTGCCTGCGCTACAGCCTTGGCTATTGTCGCAAGCAACAGGAGAAGGGCGCACAGAGAACACCTTGGCGCGAGCCGCTCTACCTGAAACTGTCCGACGGACGGCGCTTCAGGCTTGAGTTTGACTGTAAGTCGTGCCAGATGAACATCTATGCGGCACCTCGTGTGTAAAGAAAAGGAATAGAGAATAGAGAAAAGACAGACGTGCAATGAGGAGAATTCAGGCATTCATCATGGGCCTTCTGGCAGTGCTTTTGCTTACGGGGTGCTACAATAGTCACCGTACACATCGCAGCATTGTGCCCGCTGTGGTGGAGCTTCCTGATTCCGACAAGGTGGCCGAAGCGATGGATTCTGCTGCCATAAAGCGCTATAACGACTCGCTGCGCTTCCTTATTGAGCACCACTATCACGAGAACTTCAACTTCGTGGTGCGCAGAGATTCGCTGGCCCTCATACGGCAACAGCCCGAGGAGGTTGTGTCGATGATGCCCACCGATTCGTTCTTTGTCTATCGCCATGAGCCGCTTGTGGTGGCCGACATCCGCATCATGCCCACCGACAGCATCGACAGTGTGTGGGTGAGTGTGGCGCGCGACCAGTTCACTTTCGGATGGATTCACGAGTCGTCGTTGCTGCCGGCCGTCGACCCCGACGACCCTATTTCGCAGTTCATCACGCTGTTCAGCGACATGCACGTGCTGCTCTTCCTCATCGTCATCAGCCTGCTGGTGGCCATCTATCTGGTGAGAAGCATCCTGCGAAAACGCTCACACATCGTGCATTTCAACGACATTCCGTCGGTCTATCCCACGGTGCTGACGCTGATTGTGGCCACTGCCGCCACTCTCTACGCCAGTATTCAGATGTTCGCCCCGGACCTTTGGCGCCATTTCTATTTCAATCCCACGCTCAATCCTTTCGGCGAACCCACCATTCTCATGCTTTTCCTCATGCTCGTGTGGGCCATGCTCATCGTGGCACTGGCCTGTGCCGAGGTGACCCGACAGAGTCTTCACTCAGGCGATGCGCTGCTCTATCTGATGAGTCTTGGCGGTGTCTGCGCCGTCGATTACATCGTGTTCAGCATCACCACGCTATATTACGTGGGCTATATCTTGCTCATTGCCTATTTCTGGTTTGCCATTCGGGCCTACCTGCATGGCTCCCATTGCCGCTACACCTGCGGAAACTGCGGGGCTCCGATGCACGAAAAGGGACGCTGTCGGCAATGCGGAGCGCTGAATGAATGAGGATGAAGAATACAGATGATAAAACTATTTCAGACAAAAATCCACATAAATGAGGATTTTACAGAACGTGCAAAATGAGTAATTTTGCACCGAGTTTTTAATAAAACCGTAGAAGATGAAAAAGAGAATAGGTAAAATCCTGATGACAGCATTGGTTTCCGTGCCCGTTTCGGTGGCGGCTGCCAATGTCAGTCCTTCCACTGTTACCGTCGCAGAAGAGGCCGCCGACACGTCGCGTGTGCTCGATCTCGATGAGGTAATCGTTATTTCACAACCCAAGGAAAGCTTCCGCCTCCGCCAGCAGCCGCTGAGCAGCACCTTGTTTTCCGGCACCGACGTGAGCAATCTTGGTGTACGCGACCTGCGTGAACTGAGCAGTTTTGTTCCCTCGTTCAGCATGCCTGTCTACGGCTCGCGCTACACTTCGTCGATGTATATCCGTGGTATCGGCTCGCGAGTGAACAGTCCCTCCGTGGGAATGTATGTGGATGGCATCCCCCTTGCCAGCAAGAGCCAGTTCAATTTCCACAGCTATCAGCTCGACCGTGTGGACGTTCTGCACGGTCCGCAGGGCACGCTTTACGGCATGAATACGGAAGGTGGACTGGTCAGACTCTATTCGCGCAGTCCGTTCAACTACCAGGGCACCGACGTGAAAGTGGGCTATGGCATGAAGAACTACAAGACCGTTGAGGCCTCGCATTATAATAAGGTGGGAGAGAAGTTTGCCTTCTCGCTCGCCGGATTCTACGAGGGACAGGACGGATTCTTCAAGAACCAAACCACTGGCGACAAAGCCGACCAGTATGATGAAGCCGGCGGCAAGCTGCGACTCATGTTCCAGGCTACGCCGAGATGGCTGTTCGACTACATTGCCGACTACCAGTTCGTGCGCCAGAACGGCTTCCCCTACGGCGTGATGGACGAGACGTCGGGAACAACACTCGACCCTTCGTCCAACCGACAGGGCAACTATCGCCGCAACATGTTCAATACCGGCCTCAGCCTTAGCTACAGTGGGCACGACATAAGCTTCTATTCCACCACCAGCTATCAGTTCCTTCGCGACCACATGCTGATGGACATTGACTATCTGCCTGGTGATTTCATGCACATGCAACAGCACCAGACGCAGCACGCGCTGACACAGGAGCTGACGCTGAAAGGCCACCACAGCTCGCGCTGGAACTGGACAACAGGCGCCTATGGGTCCTATTTGTGGCTCAACACCAACGCTCCCGTCTACTTCGATTCGGAGATGAACCAGTTCCTTTCCAAGAACATCCGCGACTATGCCTACTACGGCATGCTCAACTCCATGGCGGCCCGCTACATTGCTCAGGGCATGACACAGGAGCAGGCCTTGAAGATGGCTGCGGGCATCATTGAGCGCGCCGGTGGCTGTTCCATCGACCTAACGCTACAAACCATACCGGGAACCTTCTTCACTCCGCAGACCAACCTCGGCCTCTATCACGAATCGAACATCCTCATTCTGCCGCGACTCACCGCCACGCTTGGCCTGCGCTATGACTACAGTCAGCAGCGCATCGACTACAAGACGAGTGCCGTGATGACGCTCGACGAGAGTGTGATGGGCGTAAACGTGAATGCTCGCGTCAGTTCATTGCTGCAGGACAAGCACAGTCGTGACTTCAACCAGCTGCTGCCTAAGTTCGGCCTGAGCTACGAGGTGGGCAACAACGGCAGCAACATCTACGCGACGGTGTCGAAAGGCTATCGCGCCGGAGGCTTCAACATGCAGATGTTCAGCGACATTCTTCAGACCGAGCTGCAGGCAAGCGCACAGCAGGCCCGCGGTAACATGGAGATTGCTCACGACGCAGCCGACTACGACAACATCCTGAAGACCATTTCCTACAAGCCCGAAACGAGCTGGAACTATGAGTTCGGCACCCATCTCAACCTGCTGGGTCAGCGCCTTCAGCTCGATTTTGCCGGCTTCTACATGCAGGTGCGCAACCAGCAGCTCAGCGTTATGGCAGGCAACTACGGCTTTGGCCGCATGATGACCAACGCCGGAAAGAGCAGCAGCTGCGGCATCGAACTGTCGCTGCGCGGCAGTGCCTTCGACAACCACCTCACCTGGGCTGCCTCCTATGGCTATACCCGTGCGGTGTTCAAGGAATACAGCGACACCATTGGCGGACAGTTTGTCGACTACAAGGACAAGCGCGTGCCCTTCATTCCCGAGCACACCATTGGCGGAATGGCCGACTACCGTTTCGACTTCGGCGGCAGCTTTATCCGTTCTTTCACCATCGGTGCCAACGTTTCGGCGCAGGGAAAGACCTACTGGGACGAGCAGAACACCTACAGCCAGGACCTCTATACGGTGCTTGGCGCCCACGCCTGCCTCGACTTTGGAGCCCTGTCCGTGAACATCTGGGGACGCAATCTGACAGATGAGCGATTCAACACCTTCGCCTTCGACAGCGCTGCCACCGGGCAGAAAATGTTCTTCGCGCAGATGGGCAATCCCTTCCAGATGGGCGTCGACCTGAAGTTCCATTTCTAAAAAAAAGTAAAACCACATAATTGATTGACACATAATCTATTAAAATGCCGCCTGTCTGTCTTGACAGGTGGCATTTTTGGTGAAAAAAGTTTTGTCGTTTCAGTATCTTTTCTTATCTTTGCGAGTGAAAAAGAAAGGAGATTGCAATGAATCACAAAACGTTTACCCTCAGACTTCTGTTCGTGGTCGCCAGTTTTGTCTTCGCGGCTCAACAGATAGGCGCCTTCACGTTGACAGTTCAGCGTGACGCGATGGCCGGTACCTCCCTCGAAGAGGGGCAGGAGTGGGTCGCTCCTTCTTCAGCCGACTCGCTCTGCGTCGTCAGCGGCGTGGTGACCAACGACCATCATGACCCCATGCCACATGTGAATGTCACCGTGCCTAACGAGCATGTGGCGGTGGTGACCAACGAAGACGGGCTCTTCACTTTGAAGTGTCAGCGGCGTCCCGCCTTCATCATTCTCTCGCATGTGGGCTATCATCAGCGGCGCGTCAACCTCAGTCATCAGCTCACAGGCCTTCACATCCAGCTCATGCCCGCCTCGGTGGTGCTTCAGGATGTCATCGTGGTGTCGCAGAACGCCCGCGAGATTCTCGAAGCCGCCATGGCGAAGATTCCCTACAACTACAACGACCACGACGAGCTCTACACCTGCTTCTATCGCGAAACCGTGCAGAAACGGCAGCGCTACATCAACGTGGCCGAGGCCGTGGCCCAGCTCTACAAGACACCGGTCTATAGGAATCCATCGTCCGACCGCGTGGCCATTGAGAAGGGACGGCGACTGCTCAGTCCCAAGACCAACGACACCTTGGGCGTGAAAATCATGGGCGGTCCCAACACGCCGATATGGATTGACATCGTGAAGAACAAGGACTTCATTCTCAATGACGAGGACCTGCAGTACTACGACTTCCAGATGGAGGTGCCGACCATACTCGATGAGCGTCCGCAATACGTCATCCGCGTGAAGCCTGTTCGCAGCGCGCCCTACGCCCTGTTCTCCGGACTCTTCTACATCGACCGCGAAACGCTGGCCTTCACCCGTGCAGAACTGTCGCTCGATATGAGCGACCGTCTCAAGGCCACGCGCTACATGCTGGTGCGCAAACCTGCCGGTGTACGCTTCAAGCCTCGCGAGATGACCGTCCTGGTGAACTACCATTACGACGGAACACAGACGCGCATCAGCTACGTGCGTGCCCTTTTCCGCTTCAACTGCGACTGGAAACGCCGGCTGCTGGCCACCAGTTTCACCGCCAAGAGCGAGCTTGTGGTCACCGACCGCGCAATGGGTGAGATAAAGGCTCCACGTGGACGCGACACCTTCTTCCAGCGCGATGCCTTCTTCGACAAAGTGGCTTATTTCGAGGACCCCGACTTCTGGCACGACTACAACATCATAGAGCCGAGCGAAAGCCTGGAGCAGGCCATCGACAAACTCAGGAAAAAGATAGCCGAAAGATAAAGAGTTGGGGGAGGGGAACCTCCCCCCAGCCCCCTCCGAAGGAGGGGAAGTACAAAACGGCAGACTGTTTTTGCTCACCTAATATATAAAAACAGCAGCCTTCCATCTGTTTTAGTCTGCCAAGAAGTCCTCTTTCTTGACTCCCTAAAGTATCGTTGTAAGTTATACTTTGCGCCTCTGAACTCCCCTCCTTCGGAGGGGTTGGGGGAGGGGGACCTCCCCCCAGCCCCCTCCGAAGGAGGGGGAGTACAAAACGGCAGACTGTTTTTGCTCATCTAATATATAAAAACAGCACCCTTCCATCTGTTTTAGTCTGTCAAGAATTCCTTTTTCTTGACTCCCTAAAGTATCGTTGTAAGTTATACTCTGCGCCTCTGAACTCCCCTCCTTCGGAGGTGTTGTGGGAGGGGAACCTCCCCCCAGCCCCCTCCGAAGGAGGGGGAGCACAAAACGGCAGACTGTTTTTGCTCATCTAATATATAAAAACAGCAGCCTTCCATCTGTTTTAGTCTGTCAAGAATTCCTTTTTCTTGACTCCCTGATGTATCGTTGTAAGTTATACTTTGCGCCTCTGAGCTCCCCTCCCACGGAGTAGTTGGGGAAGGGGGAACCTCCCCCCAGCCCCCTCCAAAGGAGGGGGAGCACAAAACGGCAGACTGTTTTTGCTCATCTAATATATAAAAACAGCAGCCTTCCATCTGTTTTAGTCTGCCAAGAAGTCCTCTTTCTTGACTCCCTGATGTATCGTTGTAAGTTATACTCTGCGCCTTCGAGCTCCCCTCCTTCGGAGGGGTTGGGGGAGGTCCCCCCTTTCATTTATTTGTCATCTCGCGCCTCTGAACTCCCCTCCTTCGGAGGGGTTGGGGGAGGTTCTCCTTTTCATTTGTTTACATCTCTGCGCCTCCGAGCTCCCCTCCTTCGGAGGGGTTGGGGGAGGTCCCCCTTTTCATTTATTTGTCATCTCGCGCCTCTGAACTCCCCTCCTTCGGAGGGGTTGGGGGAGGTCCCTATCCCAACACCACATCGAGCACCATCATCAGTACGAACCCAATGGCGAACCCGATGGTGCTCAGATTACTGTGTTCGCCTTCCGAGGCCTCTGGGATGAGCTCCTCAACCACCACATACACCATGGCTCCGGCAGCAAAGGCCAGCATATAGGGCAGCACCGGCACCATGACGGAAGCCAGCAACACCACGGCCAACGCACCAAGAGGCTCCACCACGCCGCTCAGACTGCCGATGGCAAACGAGCGCCAGCGGCTGTTGCCTGCGGCCTTCATGGGCATGGAAATAATGGCCCCTTCGGGCACATTCTGGATGGCGATGCCCAGCGAAACCGCCAGTGCACTGGCCAGTGTGATGCCCGACTGCTGGCCTGCTCCTGCAAACACCACGCCCACAGCCATGCCTTCGGGCAGGTTGTGAATGGTGATGGCAAGGGCCAGCATGGCTGTCCGCGACAGGTGAGAACGAGGGCCTTCGGGACGTCTGGCACCGAGATGCAGGTGGGGCGTCAGTTCGTCGATGAGCAGCAAGAAGCCCATGCCAAGCAGGAAACCCACCGCCGCAGGCATCACCGACCAGTTGCCTTGCTCCTGCCGCATCTCTATGGCGGGAATCAGCAGCGACCAAACCGACGCCGCCACCATGACGCCCGAGGCAAAGCCAAGCAGCGATTTCTGCAGCCGAGGCGCCATTTCGTTCTTCATGAAAAACACAAAGGCAGAGCCCAGCATCGTACCAGCCAGCGGCACCAACAGTCCAATTATGAGTGTCTCCATATCCTTTTTCCTTATGCTTGGTGGGGCAACAGCGCCCCGTGGTTCCTACATTTCCGCTGCAAAGATATGAAAAAAGAACAGTCTGTGCAATACTACAAAATAATGATTTCGTTCCCAAAAGTGTTTTTTCTCTCTGGAAACACGTTTCGGTAGAGCTGTTTTGCGGAGGTTTCGACGATGAGTTAACTCGTTGGTTTTGATGCGTTTAGGGAATGAAAGTGCAGTCCTTGTTGATTCTTTCAGATGGAGGACTCGAGTCCCGACGGTAAAAGGACTCGAGTAGTTTGGCAGATGGACTCGAGTAGGATGGCGCGCGGACTCGAGTAGTTTGGCGCTCGGACTCGGCACCAACGTACTGGTTCAGGCACAGTCCGTCAGAAACCGCTACCACGAGATGTCAAAACAGGGCTGTTTTGATAAGAAAAGAGCGGGCAAGCTTCTATAGCCTGCCCGCTCTTGTTATAGCGACTTGCAATGTGGAATTGTGTTTAGAACACGTGGAGTCCTAGGAACACCATGAGGCCGTTCATAAGAATCCAGAAGATGGCGAACGGCATGGTCTTGCGCATGATGTCGCCGTCCTGTCCCTCCATGTCGCAGGCTGCCGTGGCGATGGCGATGCTTTGCGGCGAGAGAAGCTTACCGCCCTCAGAGCCGGCACAGTTGGCAGCGGCCAGCCAGTTGGTCTCGTTGCCCGGCACCCCAAAGAATGTGCCCTGGTTGACCAGGCCAAGATCGCTGGCGGCTGTGGCCTGCAGCTTGCCGAAAAGGATGTTGGCATTGGTGGCACTGCCGGTGACGAAGGTGCCGATGGATCCAATGAGCGGAGCGAAGAACGGGAAGGCAGCGCCGGTGAGGGCCACGAGTCCCTTGGCAATGTCGTTGGTCATGCCCGTGTTGTTCATCAGCATGGCCATGGCCACAAGGCAGCAGATGGTGACCACTGTCTTCTGAAGGTTGAGCGTTGTCTTGGCAAGTATCTTCATCAGCTTGCCAATGCTCAGACCCTGGATGAGTCCGCCGATGACGGCACCGAGGAAGATCATCAGACCAGCATTGGAGAGCCAGCCGAACTTGAAGGCATTGCCCGTGACGGGAAGGTTGAACTGGGTGACCAGTGAGCTGTTCAGAGCGGTGTTGATGGCCGGTACAATCTTGCTGCTGATGAGAATGAAGAAGATGATAAGGCCATAGACGCTCCATGCCTTCAGCGTCTTGGTCACGCCGAATTTCTTCTTCTCTACGATGACCTCGTCGGAAGGATTCTCGTCGTGGATGAACAGCTTGTTGTAGATGAGCATGGCGATGATGGCGGCCACGCTGCCGAGGATGGCGGGTGTTTCCGGACCAATGAAGTGGGCGCAGCAGAACTGCACGATGATGGAGAAGGTGCCCACGAACAAGGCCAGCGTGATGTTCTTCATCAGCTTGGTGCGGTCGGTCATCATGAGGATGAGGAACGGGGTGATGTAGAACATCAGGGCCAGCTGCACAATGATGAAGGTGGCCACCTCGCAAAGCATTTCGGGCGAGGCCACACCTTCAGCAGCCACCTGGTTGGCCAGTGTGGTTGCGGGCAGACCCACGGCACCGAAGCCCACGGCCACCGTGTTGGCGATAAGGCAGATGACAGCCGAGAACATAGGCTTGAAGCCAAGGCCGATGAGGATGGCTGCAGGAATAGCCACGGCAGTGCCGAAACCAGCCATACCCTCGAGCACACCGCCCAGACCCCACGTCAGGAGAAGCACCAGCAGACCCTTGTCGGAAGTCATTTGGATGAACTGCGTCTTGATGGTCTCAATCTCCTTGGTCTCACAGAGAATGTTGTAGCTGAAGATGGCGCAGATAATGATGAGGATAATCGGGAAACAGGCCTTCAGGAAGCCTTCGATTACCGACCAGAGCGTGATGCCATAGATGGACACATCGGCAAACTTCTCGGGCATGATGCCCAGCGCCGGGACAGCAAAAAGAGCCAGGAGAATGGTTACGACGAGAGTGACGACCGCGCTTTTGTAGCCGGACACTTTGAACCCCATCATCAAGACGATGAGCAGGACAATGGGAATGACAGATACTAATGCTGACATAGATTGATGGGTTTTTAGTTAATTATATAAGTTTCATAGATTCAACGTATAGGATTGTTGGCGACAAATTTACGGAAAAGATTTGAAAAGATGTAAAAATAGTTAGTAAAAAAAACATAAAAGGAGAAAACTTTATGCCTGCAAGGCCTTTTTGTCGATGGAAAAGAGGGCGGAAAAGCATAAAAAAGGCTTTTTCGTTTTGCCCGATGCGCATTTTGTGTTATCTTTGCACAGTGTTATTTCTTAAAAAGACGTTTGCAATGAAAAAAGTATTGTTTCTTGTAATGATGCTGTCGGGCTCGCTCATGATGTGGGCTCAGCAGCGCACCGTTGTGCTGGACGCACCCGGCACGCTGGCCAGCAAGCTCCCGCAGGGTGAGCGCGCTGCGATGACGAGTCTGAAAGTGTCGGGGCCGCTCAATGGTTCAGACGTGCTGGTGCTTCGCGAAATGGCCAAGGCTCATCTGGCAGAGATTGACATGTCGGATGCCAGCATCGTGGAGGGAGGCTCATGCTATTTCCCCGTTGGCTCCGACCAGGACGCCTACACGCAGGCCGACCGCTTCTCCACACGTTTCTTCTATGGCTGCACGGCCTTGAGGTCGGTCACGCTGCCAAGCACACTGACATCGGTGTCGAACGACGCCTTCAGCAACTGCCCCTCACTGAAGGAAATCCTGGTTTCGGGTAGCGACTACTTCACTTCTGTCGACGGCATCCTCTTCAATGCGTCAATGGAGCGCCTTGTGCGTTGTCCGCAGGCCAAGCAGATAGAGAACTATGAGGTGCCGCGCGGAGTGATGGAAATCTATCCTGGCGCCTTCCGCGACGTGAAGACGCTGAAGACCGTAAGCTTCCCCGCAAGCATCTGGAGCATCAGCGACTTCTCGTTCTACGGCTGTCCGCTGCAGACCATCCGATGCGCCATGACACGTGCCAGCATCGGCATGGCTTTCGACGAGCGCACGCAGGGCAGCGCCCGCGTCATCGTGCCCAGTGGCTCCGCCAGCGACTTCAAGTCGGTGGAGGGCTGGAACAAGTTCAAGAACATCGTTGAGGAATAGTCGTCCTCATCCGGAAATAGTGATTGCGGCAAATGGGAACGTCCCAATTTGCCGCAATCGTTTTTATTGTCCCACTTCACCATTTCCTTTTTCACATTACTCAGATGACACTGGGAACCGAGGACTGTCTGTTGGAGTGTTGCCTATTATGAATGCACTATCTTATATTTGCATCGTCTTGGCATCATCCTGACACCTTTGATTTTTGCCGTAGATACAAGTGCCGACAACGAAATAACGTTGTTTTTATTTGTACATAATCTTTTTTTTTCGTATCTTTGTAGCCAAATATAAGAGGTGAAGAAGTAAACCTGTCATTTGATTTGAAAACATAAACAACTAATTCAGAAAAAGAGATTATGAAAAAGACTCTTATCCTTTTTGCATTGTTCCTGCTGCCCATGCTTGCGCAGGCAGAGCCCGTTGAAGTCGGTGGGGTCTTCTACAACCTTGACGCCTCGTCAAAAACGGCAGAAGTGACAAACCGTACAGGAAAGCCCTATACGACTTCTTATACAGACAGCTCTATCACCATCCCTGCAATCTTCATATATGCAGGTGACGGGAGTACGTACACAGTGACCTCTATTGGTCCCCTATGCTTTCTATTTTTGTTTGAATCTGACATCCATCAGCATCCCTGAAGGTGTAACGAGCATTTAACCCCATTTTGTAGATTTTTTATATAGTATTATGGACACCGAAGAATATAGGACATTATGGAAAGAAGCTATTTGTTTGTGTGAAGAGGAGCCAAACAAAGAAGAAGCTGTATCATTTGTAATGCATTATTTCGATAAGCCTAGGTTGTTTGATTATATGGATGACAGAAGTCTACTTTTGACATTTATAGGGCTTGTTGTATATGAGAAAAAAATCCATATGAAATTTGGCTCAACAACACCTGCATCTTTCTGTTATAGAGAGTTGTTGAATAGATTAAGTAGGTTGGATAGAGATTTTGTTTATGATATAGGAGATTGGGCTGCAGAATATTCTGACAACAGTTATGTGCCAATGGGAAATTATCGCGGATATGGCCCCCGTCAATATTTTGCTTTTTTTGATGATTATGAATCGCGTGTAGCCTTGGAAAGACAAGCTAAAGAAGAACGCCTTGAAAGAAAACGAGCTGAGGGCAGAGCAAAGGTCGAAGCTGCAAAATTAAAACATCAAGAAAGATTGAATACAATTCAACAATTAAGAGAAAAAACAATAGAAGATTGTATCCTAGTCATCGAAAAGAGTGACAAGTCTGTGTTCTATTATTATGAATTGATAGAAGAATGGTTCAATAACAAATCTCTTAGTGCCAACCAAAAGGAAAAGGTGTTGTCAATGTTTCCCACTAATTCAACAAGACATAATATTAGAAAAAAGAAAAAACTGGAGGAAAAATGATACTTCCGCTTTGGCGGGGTAAATTACTTTGGCTGGATACTTTATGTAACAAAATTGCAAAATTAGTATATTTAATTACCTCCATCGGCAACAGTGCTTTCTCTGATGCATAGGTCTGACCTTTATCACGCACCCTCTTGGTCTGAACGCCATCGATAGTAATGCTTTCTTTCAAATTATTGAGGGTAATTGATGTCTTTGTCGCTGTCCTCATTCCACATAGATGAGGTCGCTCATCACGTCGTCGCTGACAAAGAGACCTGAGCGCGTGAGGTGGATGTGGTCGTTGTCGATGCGCAGGCGGCCTTGACGGAGATGGGGTAGGGCGTTCTCCAGCAGGTATTCCCTGAAGGAGGGAGGGAATTGCTGGGAGAGCGCGTCGAGATGGATGCCGTCACGGGTTCGCATGGCTGTGGTGACAAGGTCGTTATAGCGCGTGGTGTCGTCGAGCGTTTCGCTTTCCTCGGTGGGAAGCATTCCGTTTTTTGTGCGATCAATGTACAGCTGGAGGTCGGAAACGTTCCAACTTCGTGTCCTGCGGTTGTAGCTATGGGCAGCGGCACCCAGTCCTGTGTAGGGCGTGCCGTTCCAGTAGCTGCTGTTGTGAATGCTCCGCCAGCTGGTGCCGTCGGGGCGTATGCGTGCGAAGTTGCTGATTTCGTAATGCTCGAAACCGGCAGCAGTGAGACGGTCGATGAGCGTCTCATACATGCTGCGGCTCAGTTCTTCATCCTCGGCAATGGCCATCCGGCTCTTCCATTCATACAGGGGCGTACCCTCTTCATACATCAGCGAATAGGCCGAGATGTGCTCCACGTCGAGGGCCAGCGCCTTTTCAATGTCGCTTTCCCAGTCTTCCAAAGTCTCATCAGGGAAGCCGAACATCAGGTCGATGCTGATGTTGGCGATGTTGGTCTGGCGCAACCTGTTCACCGCATCGGGTACTTGACGCGCGTTGTGGCGCCGCCTCAGAAAGTGCAGACGGTCGTCAGAGAACGTCTGAGCCCCCATGCTTACGCGGTTGACCGGAAGGTCGGCAAGGACTGCGGCAAACACATCTGTCACGTCGTCGGGGTTGCATTCAATGGTGACTTCAGCATCCTTGTTCACCTTATATACATTATATATATATAAGAAAAGCTTCTGAAGAAGAGCCGGCGTGAGCTGCGAGGGTGTGCCTCCCCCCAGATAGATGGTGGAAACCTCCTCTTGTACACCTTCCGATGAAGCCTTGCGCAGCTGCATCTCCCTGCAAAGGGCGTCCACGTAATCGGCCATCAGTTCATGGCGCGTGGTGGAGTAGAAACCGCAATAGATGCAACGGCTTTTGCAAAACGGAATATGGAGATAAAGGCCTGCCATTTGGTGCTATTTTGGCGCAAATTTACTAATAAGTTTAAAAAAAACACACCTTTTTGACGATTTCTTTTGTCAGTTTGCCAAAAAGTCGTAACTTAGTCCCCAATAATGTCTATTATAACTTAATCTCAATGATATGAAAGTATATCAAACTAACGAAATCAAGAACATTGCATTGCTTGGCAGTGCGGGTAGCGGCAAGACCACACTTGCCGAGAGTATGCTTTTTGAAAGTGGCGTCATTAAGCGCCGTGGTTCAATCGAAGCAAAGAACACAGTGAGCGACTACTTCCCCGTGGAGCAGGAATATGGCTACAGCGTATTCTCCACGGTGTTCCATGTGGAATGGAACGGCAAGAAGCTCAACATCATTGACTGTCCGGGCAGTGATGACTTTGTGGGTGGTGCAATCACGGCATTGAACGTAACCGATCAGGCAATTATCCTCATCAACGGCCAGTATGGTCCCGAGGTGGGCACGATGAATGCCTTCCGCAACACAGAGAAACTGCAGAAGCCGGTCATCTTCCTGGTGAACCAGCTTGACCGCGACAACTGCGACTTCGAACAGATTCTGAACAACCTGCGTGAGGTGTACGGCCCGAACTGCGTTCCCGTGCAGTATCCCATCGCCACTGGCGCCGGCTTCAACTCTGTCATCGACGTGCTGCTGATGAAGAAATACTCATGGAAGCCCGAAGGTGGTGCCCCCATCATCGAGGATATTCCCGCTGATCAGCTGGACAAGGCAAAGGAAATGAAGGCCGCCCTCGTGGAGGCTGCCGCTGCTGGCGACGATGCGCTGATGGAGAAGTTCTTCGAAACTGAGGACCTCAGTGAGGACGAGATGCGCGAAGGCATCCGCAAGGGACTTGTCACGCGCTCGGTGTTCCCTGTCTTCTGCGTATGCGGAGGCAAGGACATGGGTGTGCGCCGACTGATGGAGTTCCTTGGCAACGTGGTTCCCTTCGTCGACGAAATGCCGAAGGTAAAGAACACCGCCGGACAGGAGATCGCTCCCGACACCGCTGGTCCCACATCGCTCTATTTCTTCAAGACGGGCGTGGAACCCCACATCGGTGAGGTGAGCTACTTCAAGGTGATGAGCGGAACCGTGAAGAGCGGTGACGACCTGACCAACGCCGACCGCGGCTCGAAGGAGCGCATTGGTACTCTCTATGCCTGCGCCGGTGCCAACCGCGTGCAGGTGGATCAGCTGAACGCCGGCGACATAGGCTGCACCGTGAAGCTGAAGGACGTGAAGACCGGAAACACGCTCAATGGAAAAGACATTGACTGGAAGTTCGACTTCATCAAGTATCCCAACTCGAAGTACTCACGCGCCATCAAGGCTGTGAACGAGAGTGAGACGGAGAAGATGATGAGCGCCCTGAACAAGATGCGTCAGGAAGATCCGACATGGGTGGTAGAGCAGTCGAAGGAACTGCGCCAGATCATCGTACACGGACAGGGTGAGTTCCACCTGCGCACGCTGAAGTGGCGTATGGAGAACAACGAGAAGATTCAGATTGAGTATCTGGAGCCGAAGATTCCCTATCGTGAGACCATTACGAAGATGGCTCGCGCCGACTATCGCCACAAGAAACAGTCGGGTGGTGCCGGACAGTTCGGTGAGGTGCACCTCATCATTGAGCCTTACACCGAGGGAATGGAAGACCCGACTTCGTTCACCATCAACGGCCAGGAGTTCAAGATGAACATCAAGGGCAAGCAGGAAATCGACCTGGAGTGGGGCGGCAAGCTCGTCTTCATCAACTCCGTGGTGGGTGGTGCCATCGATGCCCGCTTCATGCCCGCCATCCTCAAAGGTGTGCAGGAGCGTATGGAGCGCGGTCCGCTGACAGGCTCTTATGCCCGTGACGTGCGTGTCATTGTGTACGACGGAAAGATGCACCCGGTTGACTCTAACGAACTTTCGTTCATGCTCGCTGCCCGCAACGCCTTCAGCGCTGCATTCCGCGAGGCCGGACCAAAGGTGCTTGAACCCATCTACGACCTGGAGGTGCTGGTGCCTGCCGACTATATGGGCGACGTGATGAGCGACCTGCAGGGACGCCGCGCCCTCATCATGGGCATGGACAGTGAGGCCGGCTATCAGAAGCTGTCGGCTAAGATTCCTCTGAAGGAACTGGCCAGCTACTCCATCGCGCTGAGCTCGCTCACCGGTGGTCGCGCTTCGTTCTCAACGAAGTTCTCCAGCTATGAACTTGTTCCGACCGACATTCAGAACCAGCTCATCAAGGAGCATGAGGCTGAGGAGAAGGACGAGGACTAATCATCACAGACAGACAAATAGGGACGGGCAGACAGTGCTACGTCCCTATTTTCTTTATCTTTCATCAGTATGCCTATGGATAACTATTCCCCTAACTACGGTGGCTATCCGCCGCCACGCAATGAGAACAAGGGCTGTCGCATAGCCCTTGCCGTAGTGGGCTGGCTGCTTATTGTTGCCGGTGTCTTGGTCATTGGCTTCTCTGTTCTCCTAACCTATGAGGGCGACGTGGCCCAAAGCGACCGAGAGAAAGCCTCCAAGGAGTATTACGAGAAGTATGGCGACTACTTTGAGTTGCCAGACTCCATCTCAGCCAGCGACACCACCGAGGCGGCACTGCAGGTTATCGCCGAGCGCGACTCGCTGCTGGATACCATCCCGCCTCCGCCGCCCGTCGGTTTCAACATTGCCGGTGCCTTCGGACTGTTCTTCATCTTCATTGCTCTGATTCCGATTATCATAGGCTGCGTCTTGTTATTTGTAGCCTATAGGATGAAAAAGAAATGAATGGACAAAAGCGAAAAGCCTCAAGTCAACTCGACTTGAGGCTTTCGCTTTTCTTTTTACGTCAGTTTTACTTTACTTGAACACCACCTTGCGGCCGTTGTTGATGTAGACGCCGCGCTGTGGAGCGTTGACGCGCTGGCCGTTGAGGTTGCGCCATTCGTTGTTGAGAAGCTGTGTGCCGGCATTGTCGATGCTTGTCGGGATAGAGTAGTCGACAACGTTGTCGGCACTGACCGTAGTCTGTGAGAGCTGGTTCTTCTGGAAGTCTGCTTGCAGATAGACACTTCCTGCGGGCATCTCCACCGGCTGTTTCATGAGCACGAACTTCTCTCCGTCGAGCTGGTAGTTGTAGCGGTTGCCCTGAGTGGGCTGTACGGTTGTCGTTGAGGCCACGCCGACCAGATAGTTGTCTACAGGCACTCCGTTCACGACGATGCGGCGTGGACCATTAAGCGGTCTTTCGAGAATATCAAAAGGATAGCAGCCGTTCAGGCGTGTAGGCTTCACTACGACGGCCGTACTGGCGGGTATCATCGAACCGTTGCCAGGGTTCAGGTTGGCCATGATAGCCGTTCCGGTTGTCTCGTCCAAGCCGACGACCACGTAGGCGTTAACTGGATCATAGGAATCATTACTAGCCCAGTCGCTCATGGAGAGATAGACGGGCTTGTCGTAGTAGAACGGCGTGGTCTCGCCCGTTCCCACCAGCATAGGCAATACGTTGAGATGCTTGAACTTGTCGGAAGCCTTGTAGGCGTCGAGCGACTGGTAGGGCACTCTGACGGTGATGTAGTCCACACTTGCGTTCTCAAAGCCTGCAGATACGATTTCTGTTGACGCGGGCTTCTTGTTGAGCAGGAAGATGTCCATGGTGCCGTGGTCGCCGTTTGCGTCGCTGTACATCACCCCGAACACATTGTCACTACCATAGCTGACGCTGGCCGGCACGATGATGCGCTTGTATCCCTTCTGCCACTCGAAGGCGTCATAGCCGATGGAAGTCACCGACTCGGGAATCACGATGGTGCTCAGGTTCTCGTTGCCATAGAAAGCGTAGCCCTCGATTCTCGTTACCGTTTCCGGTATGTCGTAGTCGTAGACGGTGGCATAGTTGCCATACTGGTTGACGGCCTTATGCCTGGACGGATAGTGCATCAGGGTCTTCATGTCTGACGAATAGAGCACGCCGTTTACCGAGCGCATCACGTCATAAGTGTAGTTTTCCGGCGAACTGCCCATTTTCCAGTATTCCCAGTCAACCTCTTCGCCCACGCGGATAGATTCCAAGTAGGAGTACATGAAAGGACTGTGAGAGAAGAAGTTCATGAACACGTCTTCTTCTGACATGCCCCTTCCCAAAGAGTCGTATAAGTCCACGATCTTCAGGTTCTCGGCATCAAAGGCATGTGAATCAATATACCTGACATAGGCGGGCACCAGCAAGCGTTCCACCTGTGTTTCTGTAACGATGAAGTTCCCTATTTCCTGCGTCATAACGGGCAGCAAGAGGTATTTCAGCTTCTTCGCATAGCTAAAAACCATGTTTGGCACCGCGTTGTCTTTATCCACCGTGCTGTAGATGAGTTTGTCCATCTCAGCATCGCCTGTTGTCCTGATGTAAGCCCACAGGAGGTCGATGTGTTCCAGCTCGCCTTCTTTGGCAGCGATGCACATGCTGGTGAGGTCCTCGCCCGTGATGGCTCCCTCTACGTGAAGCTCATTCACATGGTTCAGTTCGCGACCCGCACTTACCACTGCCCTTTCCAGGCTGCCGTAGGTACGCTCGCTGACCACATCGCTTCCCATGTCGACACTCAGCTTAATCCACCGCTCTGTCTTCAGCAGGTTTGTTGTATTATACTGAGAAGGTATGTCCTTTACATCCTGGTGTGAGACATTGGAACAATTCGTGACGCTTCCATTGGCTTGCAAGTACGTATTTGCAGCTATTATGTTCAGCGTGCCTTCGGGAATCTTGAACGCAAATTCCTGGGCCGTGATGTTCAGGTCGCAGTTCTTCACGGTGACCGTGAAGCGAGTATAGCCTAGGCCGCCGTCGAACTCCTCTCCTGGGATTCCAGCCTGTATGGCGATGGAGAGGCCCGTTCCGTTCATGGTAAGCTTGCCGGTATACTCTCCGTCGATGATGATGCCACCATACTGGTTGTAGATGGCTCCACTATACCCCGCCTCGTCAACGGTCATCGTGTTCTCTCCGATGAGGCGGATGGTAGGTATTATCTCGTCGGGCCATGCTTCCTTGGCAAAGTCGATGTCCTTCACGCCTGTACAGTTGTTCATGGTGAGTGTGTAGGTGGCGGCGTCGAAGCTAAGGCTTCCGCCGTCGTCAAGGATGTCGCTGTAGTCCTGGGTGTCGTAATACAGTGTTCCGTTGATCCAGAAGTAGCCAGCCAAAGCATTTGTGCTCATTCCCACTGCCATCAGCAGCAAGAAGAGTCTTGTGTAGATTTTTTTCATAATAAGTCCTTTCTTTTATAGGGTTGGTAATTAGATGTCGATTCTTGCATCGTTTTGAAAACTCTCTGCAAATATAGCGCTTTTCCCTGAAACCTGCAAATATTTTTCCTTATTTTTCATGCCTGCAAAACAAAGGGCTGTGTAAGTCGGGATGATATTTCTAGATTTTTCTTTTTTATTCTGGCACATTTATTCTCTTTTGACGGCAGATTTCTGAAGGAAAGACGGCGCGAAAAGTGATGTTCGTCGGCTTCTTCCGTGTGAATAGCTGCTGACGATAACGTTCCAAGATACAAGTAATGTTGCAGAGGAACTGTATTTTTAATTTGATAAATATTAAATATGAGACAATTTGATAGTTAATTGAAGTAAATTTAACCAAAATATTTAACGAAATAATTGCCGTGTATCAGAAGATTTCTTACTTTTGCATCGCTGATAGGTTACAAAGCCTTCGGCATCGAGGCAATGAAAATAAGAACGATTTGGACAATAGCCATTGTGATGGGGTTCAGTTTCCTGGCCCTGCTCTTCCTCCAGCTGAAATACATCGACGAGATGGTTCAGATGAAGAAAGAGCAGTTCGACGAGTCGGTGAACAAGGCCCTCTATCAGGCCTCGCGCAACCTGGAGCTGAACGAGACGCTGCGCTATCTGGAGAAAGACGTGAACGAGACGGAGCGCCACGCCTATAAGAAGGACTCCCTTGGGACACGCACCGGCGCTCCCGACGGTACGGAGCAAGAGAGCCATCAGTACTCCGTGATGGGCAAGGATGGCACCGTCTATTCCTCGTTCGAGCTGAAGACCATCGCCACCAAGCCGTCATCGATGCCCAAGGCCATGATCCTGCGCAACGACAAGAACACCATCAGCGAGGCGCGCAAGTCGATGAAGGAGATACTGCGCAACCGCTACGTCTACCAGAAAGCCCTGCTCGACAAGGTGGTCTACAGCATCCTCTACACCGCATCCGACAAACCGCTGAAGGAGCGCGTCAACTTCCGCATGCTCGACCAGGACATCAAGGTGGAGCTGCTCAACAACGGCGTGAACATTCCCTACCACTTTACCGTGTCAACCCTCGACGGTCGCGAGGTGTACCGTTGTCCCGAATACACGGAAGAAGGTGAGGAATACAGCTACAGTCAGACCCTCTTCCGCAACGACCCGCAGCAGAACGCCGGTGTGGTGAAGATACACTTCCCCGAGATGAACAGCTACATCTTCTCCTCGGTGCGCTTCGTCATCCCCTCGGTGGTGTTCACCGTCATACTGCTCATCACCTTCATCATCACCCTCGTGCTGGTGTTCCGCCAGAAGCGACTGTCGGAAATCAAGAACGACTTCATCAACAACATGACCCACGAGCTGAAGACGCCCATAGCCAGCATCTCGCTGGCTGCGCAGATGCTGGGCGACGACAGTGTGAGCAAGAGCCCCTCGATGATGAAGCACCTGGGAGGCGTCATCAACGACGAGTCGAAACGACTGCGGTTCCTCGTGGAGAAGGTGCTCCAGATGTCGATGTTCGACAAAAAGAAAGCCGTATTCAAGCAGAAGGAACTCGACCTGAACGAGATGGTGGAAAACGTGGCCAACTCGTTCGCCCTGCGCGTGGAGCACACAGGTGGAAAGGTATACACCGACATCGGGGCCGTAGACTCAACCATCTATGTGGACGAGGTGCACTTCCAGAACGTCATCAACAACCTGCTCGACAACGCCGTGAAGTATCGCAAGCCCGACCAGCCGCTCAACATCTGGCTGAAGACGTGGAACGACAAGGACCACCTCTTCCTCTCGGTGCAAGACAGCGGCATGGGCATTAAGAAAGAGAACCTGAAGAAGATCTTCGACAAGTTCTATCGTGTACACACAGGCAACGTGCACGACGTGAAGGGCTTCGGCCTCGGCCTCGCCTACGTGAAGAAAATCGTGGAGCTGCACAAAGGCGAAATCCACGTGGAAAGCGGAGGAAAGATAGACGGCACCAAGTTCACCATCAAGCTGCCGGTATTGGAGGTAAGTGAATAGTTTTTTAAGTTAAGAAAACGTTTGAAATAGAATAATATTAACCCTGGGTGTGCTGGCAAAGCGGCAGATGGGTCCCGAGAACTCTCTCACCTTTCACCTCTTTCCACTCACCTCTAAAAAAAAGAAATTATGGAAGAGCCATTGAAAATCTTGTTGTGCGAAGACGACGAAAACCTCGGAATGCTGCTTCGCGAGTATTTACAGGCAAAGGGTTACAACGCTGAGCTCTGCGTTGACGGTGAGGCCGGCTACAAAGCTTTCCTCAAGACAAAGTTCGACATCTGCGTGCTCGATGTGATGATGCCCAAGAAAGACGGCTTCACGCTGGCACAGGAAATCCGCCAGGCCAATGCAGAAATCCCCATTATCTTCCTCACGGCCAAGACGCTGAAGGAGGACATTCTGGAAGGATTCAAGATTGGAGCCGACGACTACATCACAAAACCGTTCTCTATGGAAGAACTCGTGTTCCGTATTGAAGCCATCCTGCGTCGCGTGCGCGGAAAGAAAAACAAGGAGAGCACGGTCTATCACATCGGTCGTTTCACCTTCGACACCCAGAAGCAGCTGCTCACCATCGGCGAGAAGCAGACCAAACTCACTACCAAGGAGAACGAACTGCTGGCCCTGCTCTGCTCGCACGCCAACGAGATTCTGCAGCGCGACTTTGCCCTGAAGACCATCTGGATCGATGACAATTACTTCAACGCACGCTCCATGGACGTGTACATCACCAAGCTGCGCAAGCACCTGAAGGACGACGACCAGATTGAAATCATCAACATCCACGGCAAGGGCTACAAGCTCATCACGCCCGACATGGACTAAAACACGGTGGCCGCTGAGGCCCGATGCACAACGAAGGCTGCACGTTCACAAGGGTGTGCAGCCTTCGCTGTGTCAGATGGCGAATGTGAAAACTAGGCGGTTTCCGTCATGTTTTTGCGCTTTTCGTAGGCTGTTACGCGAAAAAAACGTATCTTTGCAAGCAGAATGAGCAAGAAACGAGGAATCATACAAGGGCAGGAACAGTCCGACAGTCGCGTGCGTCTCTATCCCGACGGCAAGTACCGTTGGGTCTATGAGGTGCCCATGTTGCGCAATCCAACAATACTGTTTGATGTCTTCAAGGTGCTGTTCATCAGTTTCGGCATCGTGTGGCTGTTCAATATATCGCTCATTGCGTGCGATGGCAAGCTCTCGCTCTGCGAGATGGCGAGCTTTTCGGGCGGCTTTGTGCTCCTCCTTCTGTTCATGTTGTTTTTGGGATGTGTGGCCTACGTCCTTGTGGCCTGGTATTACGGTTGGTACTATGTAGTGCTCTTCACGATGGACGAAACCGAGGTGAAGCACCAGCAGATGCCCCGTCAGGTAAAGAAAGCGCAGGTGATAGGCGCGCTGACCGTGTTGCTGGGCTCCGTGTCCGGACGTCCCGGCATGTCTGGCACAGGACTCCTGGCAAGCGAGCGCACTTCGTCCACCTCGACGCTTGTCAAAGTGAAACGCCTCGTTCCGAAGCGCCGTTACAACCTTATCAAGGTGAACCAGCTGCTCAACAAGAACCGCATCTTTGTACGCGAAGAGGATTTCGACTTCGTCTACGGTTTCCTCTGCCAGCATTGCATCAATGCCCAGCGCTCCTGAAAAGCATCCGCGCATAGCGTCTTTGCAAAGAAAATGCACCCAAATGGCACAAAAAGATGCCCTCGGAATGCGTTTTTATGTGAATAAATGACAAAAAACGGCCTCAAAAAGCAAAAAACGAGCCGTTGGTTTCTTGCTTTCCAGAATTTTTAGTACCTTTGCACCCGCTTTTTTAAGCAAAGTATTAATATTTAATTATTTAAACATCAAATGAATCATTACGAAACCGTTTTCATCCTGACTCCCGTTTTGTCTGATGAACAGACAAAGGAAACGGTCGCTAAGTTCAAGAAGGTTCTCACCGACAATGGTGCAGAGATTGTGAACGAAGAGGCCTGGGGACTCAAGAAGATGGCTTATGCTATTGAGAAGAAATCCACGGGTTTCTACTTCCTGATGGAATTCAAGGCTGAGCCTGAAGTAATCAAGACATTGGAGACTGGATACCGTCGCGACGAGAAGGTAATCCGCTTCATGACCGTTAAACTCGACAAGTACGCATCGCAGTACGCTGAAAAGCGCCGTGCAAAGCTTGGCAAAAAAGCAGAAGAGGAGGCATAATCATGGCAGAACAGTCTGAAATCCGTTATCTCACCGCTCCTTCTATCGACACGAAGAAGAAGAAGTATTGCCGTTTCAAGAAGAGTGGCATCAAGTACATCGACTACAAGGATCCCGAGTTCCTCAAGAAGTTCCTCAACGAGCAGGGTAAGATTCTTCCCCGCCGCATCACCGGAACCTCGCTGAAGTATCAGCGTCGCGTGGCTCAGGCCGTGAAGCGCGCCCGCCAGATTGCGCTGCTTCCTTATGTTACTGACATGATGAAATAATTAAAAAGGAGGTATTGCATTATGGAAATCATTCTGAAGGAAGACATTATCGGCTTGGGTTACAAGAACGATATCGTGAATGTGAAGAACGGCTACGGCCGCAACTATCTCATCCCGCAGGGAAAGGGCGTCATCGCCAGTGAAAGTGCCAAGAAGGTGCTCGCTGAGAATCTGCGTCAGCAGGCTCACAAGCTCGCTGCCATCAAGGCTGCTGCCGAGGACCGCGCCAAGGCACTCGAGGGCATCGTTCTGGAGATTGCCGCCAAGGTTTCTGCAACAGGCGTCACCTATGGTAGCGTTGGTGCTGCCCAGGTTGTGGCTGCTCTGAAGGAGAAGGGCATCGAAATCGACCGCAAGATCGTGACGATGAGTGAGGCCAAGAAGGTGGGCGACTACGAGGCTACCGTACACTTCCACAAGGAAGTTGAGGTGAAGGTGCCCGTGAAGGTCCTTGCCGAGAACCAGCCCGAGCCCATTGTTGAGGCTCCTGTGGCTGAAGAAGCTCCCGCCGTTGTCGAGGAAGCTCCCGTTGAAGCTCCCGAGATGGAGGAGGAGGAAGCTCCCGCAGCTGAGTAAAAAAGAATTCTATGCATTAGGCACCTTCGATGAAGGTGTCGCCAAGCAGCGACATTTTTGCACTGTAAAGCAGCATTCAATAAGAATCCCGGACATCACTCGATGTGCCGGGATTTTTTAATTCATTGAAGTTTCGTTGGCTCTAACTATCTGGGAGTTTAGGAGTCTGGGAGTTTAGGAGTTTGGACATTAGTCATGATTTCATGAATCTTAGCAGAAACAGTTAAAGACTATTGTCTAAACTCACAGACTCCCATACTCCTGAACTCCAGTATCAACCACCGAAACTCATGTTATTCGTAGTCGTCGATGACGCTGTTGACGAAGTCCATCATCGGCTTTCCCACCTCAAACACCTTGACCATCTCGTCGAGCCAACGGTCTCCCTCGAAGAACGTGTCGGGCACCTGTTTCCAGCAGCAGTAGTCCTTCATGCGCAGGTATTCCACGAACTCGTAGTCGCGGGGAAACCCGCTTGGTGCCGACTTCAGGTGCTCCAGTCCGAACCCTTTGTCGTCGTCCCATCCACCTGCGCCTGGCTTGCCGAAGAACGCGCGGAACTTGCGGCTCTCCACGATGGCGCGCCAAGTGTCTATGTTGCCCATGATTTCGTTGCGACATGCGGTGAGGATGTTGGTAGGAAGCCAGTAGCTGCCGATGGACAGCAGGCAGTGGCCGGGCTCCAGATGGATGTAGTAGCCTCCGTGGAGCGACTTCTTGCCGTGGGCAGAGATGTAGGCTCCCAGGTGGCGCTTGTAGGGCGACTTGTCGGGCGAGAACCTCGTGTCGCGGTAGAATCGGTAGGTGCAGTCCTTCACTGCAAGGTGAGCGATGCTGCCATCGAACTCAGCAATGCGGCCAATGGCCTGTGCTACGCCTTCCTCAAAGTCCTTTCTCACGGCGTCGTATTCGCCTTTGTGCTCCTGAAACCAAGGCCGGTTGTTGTTCGCCGCCACGTCTTTCAGGAATCCGATGATTCGTTTTGCTTGCATATCTCAGTTCCTCATTTTCATTCTTTGTTCACTTTCGACCCTTTGAGCAGTTTCGGGCAGAAGCCGTCGAACGGGCATTCGCCGCACCGGGGCATGCGACTCTGGCAGATGTAGCGGCCGTGAAGCAGCAGCCAGTGGTGGGCATCGGCTCGGTCTTCCTCGGGTATGTACTTCTTCAGTTCCTCTTCCACCTTGGCCGGCGTGTTGGCCTTGGGCGAGACAAGTCCCAGCCTGTGGCTCACGCGATAGACATGAGTATCCACGGCGATGGCACTGCGCCCGAAGCCCACGGCCTGAATGACGTTGGCCGTCTTGCGCCCCACGCCCGGCAGTTTCATCAGGTCCTTCATGTCCTGTGGCACTTCGCCGCCGAAGTGTTCCACCATCATGCGCGCCATGTCTACAAGATGCTGCGACTTCGTGTTTGGATAGCTCACGCTCTTCACGTATTCCAGCACCTCTTCCACGTCGGCCTTGGCCATGGCCTGTGCGTCGGGGAAGCGGCGAAACAGCTCGGGCGTCACCTGGTTGATGCGCTTGTCGGTGCACTGCGCGCTCAATACGGTGGCCACCAGCAACTGGAACACCGAGCCGAATTCTAGCTCTGTGCTCACGTGCGGCATCCGTTCGCGATAGTGGTTGAGCACGCTTTCGTATCTCTCTTTTCTGTTCATGGCTTATCTGTGTAAGGGGAGCGCCGGCAACCCCGACAGCATCGGCGAAGCCTGAAGGTCGGGCTGCTCGTGCTTTTGCAATATTGTTGCTGCAAAAATACGAAAACTTGATGACATAAAAAAGCTACCGCCCCTTTTTTAACACCTCTTCTTCGCGTGGCGGGCTTATTTTCCACCAGATTTTTTTTCGTGGCAAATAATGCGAGGACGCTACGTTTTGTAAGTTATTGATTGTCAGATGGTTGAAGATTCTTTACAAAATTAGCAGATGTAAAATGCTGGTTATGAGCAAGAAAACCGAGGCTTTTATGTCGAAAAACGCCAATTAAAGTCACTTTAAACGCCAGTTTTCTTTCGCGAAAATGGCAGTTTCAGTTCCCTTTTTCGCCTTCTTAATGAACTTAACATGTCAGTTTGCCATGTCGGGTTTGCAAAATGAGGGTAAAAGACTTGTCGGGTAGCTTGGCCTTCGCCTCCAGAATGCGCGGAAAAGTGCTGTAAGGATTTCTGCACGATTTTAACATTTCAGGCCCTCTATGTGGACAGGTTTACCGACAAGACCGTGATGATTGCCGAAGGAAAACAGAACGCGCACAAGGCGAACCTGCTTTTTCTTTCAAAAAAAGGAAATAAAACTGAATAATGGGAAAAGAATATGGCGATGACGATTATTTTTCTTAATTTTGCAGTCAGAAACAAAGTATTACCCATAAAGCAATCAGAAATGAAGAAACTGTTCATCATCATGGCCGCACTTCTGGCGGGATGGCAGTGCCCGACAATGGCGCAGCTGGAGTTAACCGACATCACCCATGGGGAGTGGCAGCCCGAATACCTGCGCACCGTGACGCCTCTGCCCGACGGCGAGAGCTACGCGCAGATTAGCGCCGATGGCAACCGCGTGGAGAGCTATTCGTTCAAGACCGGCAAGCAGACGGCAGTGCTCTTCGACGTGAACGACACCAAGGGCGAGCACATCAGCGACTTCGACGACTACATCATGAGTCCCGACGGCAAGAAGATGCTCATTCAGACGCAGACGCAGCGCATCTATCGTCGGTCGGCCACAGCCGTCTATTATATATATAATGTGGCCACCAAGCACATGGCGAAGCTCTCCGACTACGGTCCGCAGCAGTCGCCTGTGTGGAGCCAGGACGGTCTGCTCGTGGCCTTCGTGCGCGACAATAACATCCATCTGGTGAAGCTTCTCTACGACAATGCCGAAAGCCAGGTGACAACCGACGGCAAACCGGGGGAGATTATCAACGGTGTGCCCGACTGGGTGAACGAGGAGGAGTTCGGATTCAGCACCGCGCTCTGCTTCAATGCCGACGGCACGAAACTCTGCTGGATTCGTTACGACGAGACAAACGTGCGCGAGTATGCCCTGCAGATGTTCCGAGGCAGCCATCCGTCCATCGAACAGAACACCACCTATCCCAGCCTCTACGCCTATAAGTATCCGAAGGCCGGTGAGGCAAACGCCAAGGTGAGCGTCTGCTCCTTCGATGTGAAGAGCCGCCAGACACGAACCATGCAGGTGCCCGTGGCTGCCGACGGCTACATTCCGCGCATTGTTCCTACGGCCAATGTCGACCGAATCATCGTCTATACCATGAACCGCCATCAGGACGAGCTGTGCCTCTATGGCGTCAATCCGTCGACTACCGTTGCCCAGCTGCTCATCAAGGAGAGCGTGGCACGCTATGTGAAGGAGGAGGCCATGAACGCCATCAAGGTGACCGACAACAACATCCTGCTGCCGAGCGACCGCGACGGACAGACACAACTCTACCTTTACGGTGTGAATGGCCAGTTGCAGCGCAAGCTGACCAGCGGACCTGAGGTGACAGCCGTGTATGGTTACGACGAGACAACGGGCAATGCCTACTACCAGACCGTGGGCGAAACGCCGATGAACAGGAAGGTATGCGTGGCCATGAAGAACGGAAAGACGCAGGTGCTGAGCCCTCGTGAGGGATGGAACACAGCCATCTTCAGCACCAACTACCGCTATTTCGTCAACACATGGAGCAACGCCGACACGCCTGCAGAGTACACTACGCGCAGCAGCGACGGCAAACAGCTGGCCACACTTCTCGACAACCAGACGCTGCGCGAGCGCATTGCTGCCCTGCGTCTGCCTAAGAAGGAGTTCTTCAGTTTCACCACCTCCGAGGGCGTGCAGCTTAACGGTGTTATGGTGAAGCCCGTCGGCTTCGACGCTTCCCGCCGCTATCCTGTCGTCATGTGGCAGTATAGCGGGCCGGGCAGTCAGCAGGTGGTCAACTCATGGAGCGTAGGCTCGATGGGCAACGGCGCGCTTTTCGACCACTATCTGGCCAATCAGGGCTTCATCGTCGTGTGTGTTGACGGACGAGGAACGGGCGGACGTGGTGCCGAGTTTGAGAAATGCACCTACAAGCACCTCGGACTGCTCGAGGCCAAGGACCAGGTGGAAACAGCCATCTGGCTGGGCAAGCAGCCTTATGTCGACGCAAGCCACATCGGCATCTGGGGATGGAGCTATGGCGGGTTCTGCACGTTGATGAGCATGAGTGAGGGTAGGGGAGTGTTCGCCTCGGGTGTTGCCGTGGCACCGCCCACCGACTGGCGGTTCTACGACACCATCTATACCGAGCGCTTCATGCAGACACCGCAGGAGAACTCCTCCGGCTACGACGACAATCCCATGAGCCGTGCCGACAAGCTCCACGGTTCGCTCTTGCTATGCCACGGACTTGCCGACGACAATGTGCATGCGCAGAACACGTTCGAATACACCGAGGCGTTGGTTCAGGCCGACAAGGACTTCCGCATGAACGTCTATACCAATCGCAACCACAGCATATACGGTGGCAACACGCGGACACATCTGCTCCGGCAGATTGTCCAGCATTTCCAGCAGACCCTTCGTTAAGGGTCTGCTTTTTTGATGCGTGCTATTTCCTGTTCTTCAGCCAGTGGCGGACGGCGAAGTAGACGGCAGCGACGACAACCAGTGCAATAATGGTGTACTTGATGTAATCGCCATATTCAAGGATCTTGTCATTGAGCTGGTCCTCCGGGACAATGGCGTGGAGATACCAGCCGAGGGCAGCGAGAATACAGTTCCATACGCCAGCGCCCAAGGTCGTATAGAGCAGGAACCATCCGTAGTGCATCTTCGCCAGTCCGGCAGGAATGCTGATCAGATGTCGTATGCCGGGGATGAGGCGGCCTGTAATTGTGGCCACCATTCCGTGGTCGTAGAAGTACTTTTCACTCTTTTCTACCTTCTGCTGGTTGAGAAGGCAGAGATGTCCCAGCCTGCTATTGGCGAAGCGATAGATGACAGGGCGGCCCACATAGTAGGCCACTACGTAGTTGATGGTGGCGCCGAGGTCGGCTCCCAGCGTGGAGAACAGTATGACGAGCCACACGTTCAGGCTGCCGCTGGCGGCATGATAGGCCGCTGGGCTTACCACCAGTTCGGAGGGTACAGGCATGACGGTGCTCTCGAGCATCATCAGAAAAAAGATGGTGGGATAGTTGAGATTCCCAAGCAGGGTTGTTATCCAGTTCATTGTAACAGTTGTTTCTTCGTTATCATTGGGACGGATGAAGACTTGTCATCCGCCGGTTCGTCATTTCTCGTTTTCCAGGGCATACCGGTAATAGTCCTGTGGGTCCATGTTGGCGGGAAAGAAATCGGCCAGCACGTTCTTTGCCTCCAAGGGGTTTTTCTCCACGGCCATCTTCAGGTATTTGAGCCATTCCTTCCGGTTTCCCCGTTCATGGTAGCAGGCAGCCAGATAGCTGTAGCCATCGTTCCAAGTGTCGGTGTCTACGATTTCCAGCAGTGACGTGAACATTTTCTGCGCCAGCGGCAGGTAGCCGTTGTCGTAGGTGGAGACGGCGATGCGCAGGAAGATGTGGGGCGATGCGTTGCTCTTGGTAACGGCTTCTGAGAAACATTCGCGTGCTTCGTCCAAATGGCCGTGCTCCAGAAGGATGTGTCCACGCACCACCAGCATTTCATTGTGGTCGCAGTCGAGCGTATCGGTCTTGTCCAGATAGTAGAGCGCGTCGTCGAGTTTTCCCAGACGGCTCTCCGTGAAGGCCAGTTCCTGATAGATGGAAAACAGGTTGTGCTGCGTGCGTTCGGCCAGTTTCTCGGCCTTTTTCAGGTGCTGTTCGGCCTCAACGGCTCTGTCCTCACTCAGCAGACATATCCCGATGAACAGTTCTCCGGTCTCGTCTTCGGGCTGAAGACTCATGTATCGGGTGTAGTAGTCGGCAGCTTCCTCGTAGTTGCCCAGCTGGAAGAGGCTGTTGGCCTTGTTGAAGACGGCCTCGTCGTCGTTCGGATCGAGTGCCAGTGCGTACTCGCAGCTCTCGATGCTTTCGCGGTAGGCACCGCGCCGATACTGCGAATTGGCCATCATGTTCCACCATTTGGCGGCAAAGGGGTCGTCGTCGAGCAGGGTGTTGAGCATGCGCTCTCCCTCTTCAAACTGGCCGCGGCCAATGAGCACGCGCGCCATCACCTCCTTGTAGTAGATGTCGTCTTTGCCTTTGATTTCCTGAATCCACCGCTCTGCATCGTCCATCAGGTCGTAGTCGCATAGCAGCATGGCCACATCGTAGACGAAGTCGATGGCGTCGTCTTCGTCGTCTATCTCCTCCTGCCGTTTGCGCAGGAAGTCCTCGGCCTCGTCATACCGTCCCTCCACGACCAGTATCTCTGCCATGACATAACAGTATTCCAGGTCGCTCTTGTCTTCTATCTGTGCTGCCCATTGGCGTGCACCTTCCGTGTTGTCGCCCGTCATCAGACAGATGCGCGCCTTGAAAGCCAGGGGGTCCGTACTGCCGGGATAGAGGCTGATGGCGGTGTCGATGGCTTCCTCGGCACGCTGCATGTCGGCGTCGTGCATCTGGTAATACTCGGCGATGTCTGCGTATTCATCAGAGCTGATGATACACGTCACGCCGCTTTTCTGGCATTCCTCATACTTGGCGAGCAATGCCAGAAACCTTTTGGAGCGGAAGTAGTCGTTTTCCATCAGTTCCTTTTTGTTAGGCGGCGATGGCGGATGGCGCCACCGCCGCTTGTTGTTCCTTTGTTGTCTGTCTCTTTGTCGGGCCGGTGCGTCTGCTTACTTTTTCTTGGCCCACGTGTCTTTCAGACCGACGGTCTTGTTGAACACAGGATGGTCAGCGGTACTGTCGGTGTCAGCCATGAAGTAGCCAATGCGCTGGAATTGCAGGTATTGGCCGGCCTTCATCTGTGCGGCGAAAGGCTCTACGTAGCAGTTCTCCTTGACGCTCAGGCTGTTGGGGTTGATCATCTGCTTCATGGCAGTCACGGCGTCGCAGTTCTGGGCCTCGCGAATGGCGGCCATTTCGTCGCGCGGGTTCTCCACCTTCCACAGACGGTCGTAGAGGCGCACTTCGGCCTTGACGGCGTCGTGGCAGCCCACCCAGTGCAGCGTCTTGCCCTTGATCTTGCGGTTGGAACCCGGCAGACCGCTGCGCGATTCGGGGTCATAGGTGCAGTAGATGCACGTGACGCGCCCTTCTGCGTCTTTGTCGCAGGGATGTTCCTCGTCGCATTTGATGATATAGGCGTTCTTCAGCCTCACCTCCTTGCCCGGAGCCAGACGCATGAACTTCTTCTCAGCCACCTCCATGAAGTCGTCGCGCTCTATCCACAGCTCGCGGCCAAACTCCACTTCGTGGGTGCCGTCGGCTTCGTTCTCGGGATTGTTCACGGCCGTCAGCAGTTCCGTCTGTCCTTCGGGATAGTTGGTGATGATGACCTTCACCGGGTCCAACACAGCACTCACGCGGAGGGCGCGGCCGTTCAGGTCGTCGCGGACAGCGCTCTCCAGCAGCGCCATCTCGTTAAGAGCGTCGTAGGTAGTGTAGCCTATCTTGTCGATGAACTTCTGAATGCTCTCGGGACTATAGCCTCTGCGGCGGAAACCACAGACAGTCGGCATGCGCGGATCGTCCCATCCGCTCACCATTCCCTCATTGACGAGTGCCAGCAGGTTGCGCTTCGACATGAGCGTGTACGACAGGTTGAGCTTGTTGAACTCGCGCTGCTTGGGGAAGCCCTCGTCGAGTCCAGTCCATCCCGTGGCCACACCATCCTCGCGCATGGGCGCTTCTTCGCCCTGCGAGAGCTTGTATTCTCTCATCCACTTCACAAACAGGTCGTAGAGAGGACGGTGCTCCACGAATTCCAGGGTGCAGAGAGAGTGGGTGACACCTTCCAGATAGTCGCTCTGACCGTGTGTGAAATCATACATGGGATAGGCGTTCCACTTGTTGCCAGTGCGGATATGTGGGATGTTAAGAACGCGGTAGATGAGCGGGTCGCGGAACAACATATTGGGGTGTGCCATGTCAATCTTGGCGCGCAACACGAGCGTTCCGGGCGTGGCCTCACCGCTGTTCATGAACTCAAACAGCCGCAGGTTCTCCTCCACGGGACGGTCGCGAAACGGACTGTTGGTGCCAGGACTGGTGGTGGTGCCTTTCTGCTGGGCGATCACTTCGGCGCTCTGCTCGTCGACGTAGGCACGGCCCTGCTTGATGAGCCACACCGCAAAGTCCCATAGTTCCTGGAAATAGTCGCTCGCATAATAGATGTTGGCCCACTCGTAGCCCAGCCATTTGATGTCGTGCTCAATGCTTTCTATGTATTCCGTGTCCTCCTTGATGGGGTTGGTATCGTCGAAACGAAGGTTGCACTGTCCGCCATACCTGCGGGCGATTCCGAAGTCCATGGCGATGGCCTTGGCGTGACCTATGTGCAGGTAGCCGTTGGGCTCTGGCGGGAATCGCGTCTGTATGCGGCCGCCGTTCTTGCCCTCAGCCAGGTCCTTCTCCACAATCTGCTCCACGAAGTTCAGGCTTCGCTTCTCCTCAGCCGCACCTTCTGTGCGGACACTGTTTTTCGTATCTTCCATATTTATTAATGTATATACCTTATTTAATATGATGGGTGCAAAGGTACGAATTTTTGTCGAACAAAACGCACACTACTGCAAAGAACTTCTCATTTTCATGAAAGAAAATGATGCAGGGCATCTCCTCAGGCTCTGAAAGCGTCGCCATTTCATCGAGAAAGAATTTGTCTTTAGCCTCAATTCCCATACGCTTCCCCATCTCTGAAACCAAAGGAAAATGCCCTACTTTGCCAGCGTTTCTCCCCGCCTTTTCGTCTTCAAATGGTTGCCTTTATACCCTGCCCGAGTCCGTTCGCCATCCTACTCGAGTCTTCGCGCCAACCTACTCGAGTCTTCGCGCCAAAAAACTTGAGTCCTTCTGCCGCCGGGACTCGAGTCCTCCATCAAGCGGATTTAACAAGGACTACATGTTTGTGCTTTAAATTCCTTAAAATCAGCATATTAATACTGGATTATAGACGTTAAAATTCGACGCCTCCATTACGAGAATCTAAAGCATAAAACTCCTTTTCTCCATACTTCTGTAGACATCCTTATTCAACTTCCTGAGGTTGATCTGGGGGTATGGGAGTCTGGGGGTGCAGGAGTTTAGGCGTTAGTTCTGTCTCCATGAATCCTGGCAATAAGAGCGAAAAAGTCTATTGTCTAAACTCCCAAACTCCCAGACTCCTACACTCCAAAGGACAAGCAGGGTGTTAAAACTTCTCGTTCAAGCGCATTCCCCATGCATTTATCCTCATTGGTTTCAGCCAGCCCAGTTTG
>OCTW011615611.1_pt1 | contig 68788 bp, 64 predicted proteins | sample 1539671 | NCBI WGS metagenome assembly OCTW01 (sample SAMN02144230, study PRJEB22623) | gut metagenome | biome: sheep rumen | host: Ovis aries | place: New Zealand | reverse complement strand
ATCGCCGATGGTACTGACCCACCAGTTGGGAGAGTAGGTAGCTGCGGTTCTTCGGAAGCCCCGATCGAGTCATCTCGACCGGGGCTTCTTGTTTTATATTGGAATCTTTACTATCTTTGTGACTAACTAACATGAAGCAAATCATGGGTTTTTTACAAAAGATTTTTTCTTCCAAGGTGCTTCCTTCGTGGACCATCTTGCTGTTTGATATCCTCATTTGCGTCGTATCCGTCATTATCGCCTTTCTGCTGCGGTATTCTCTGGCGGAATGGAATTCCTTTACGACAGAACTTGTCGCCACGCTGGTGCTTACAACGGTCGTAAACCTGGTTTTCTTCCGGGTTTTCCGTACGTATTCCAATGTGCTCCGGCTTTCCTCCTTTACGGATATCATGCACATCTGGGTGGCCCTGGCCATCTCCTTCCTGGTGTGCGCCGCCATCGCCCTTTTCGCCGACTATGCCCTCGCCTGGGATGTCTTCCCCATCAGCGTCCTGGTCATCGGATACATTATCATGTTCGTGCTGATGTCATCGGAGCGCATGGCCATCAAAGTGATCAACGATGCCCTGAATGAAGACCATGTCCAGGCCTTGAACACCTTCATCTACGGTACCAAGAGCGGCGGTGTCAATATCGCCAAAGCCATCCGCATGGACTCCCACAACAAGTTCCATCTGAAAGGCTTCATTGCCGACGATCCCGCCATGCGCGACAAAGTGATGATGGGCGTCAACGTCTACATGAACGACGACGACCTCATCCAGCACCTTCGCGAGAACAACGCGGAGGCCATTATCGTTTCCCCCGCCAAGGCCGAAATGATCAAAGCCAGCGACATCGCGGACCGCCTCCTGAAGGAAGACATCAACATCTTCCTTTCCCCCGACGTCACCGACGACTGGAAAGGCCTCAAGCAGGCCGGCCAGATCCGTCCCGTCCAGATTGAAGACCTCCTGGGCCGCGACCCCATCAAGATCAACATGCAGAAAATCGCCTCCCACCTGGAAGGCAAGCGCGTCCTGATCACCGGCGCCGCCGGTTCCATCGGCTCGGAAATCATGCGGCAGGTGGCGCTGTTCAATCCTTATCAGCTCATCCTTGTGGACCAGGCCGAAACCCCGCTCCACGACATTCGCCTGGAACTGAAGAACCGCTGGTCCAACCTGGAGGCCCCCACCATCGTGGCCGACATCTCCAACGAGAAGCGCATGGAGAGCATTTTCGCGCAGTATCGGCCCGAATATGTGTTCCATGCGGCGGCGTACAAGCATGTTCCCATGATGGAGGACAATGTCTCCGAGGCCATCCAGAACAACGTCAAAGGCACCAAAGTCCTGGCCGACCTTTCCGTCAAATACGGCGTCCAGCGCTTTGTGATGGTGTCCACCGACAAGGCCGTGAATCCTTCCAACGTCATGGGCTGCTCCAAGCGCATCTGCGAAATCTATGTCCAGTCCCTCGCGAAGAAGATTCAGAAGGAAGGCTCGGCTCCCACGCAGTTCATCACCACCCGTTTCGGCAATGTCCTGGGCTCCAACGGCTCCGTGATTCCGCTGTTCCGCAAGCAGATCGAGGAAGGCGGTCCCGTCACCGTCACCCATCCGGAGATTATCCGTTACTTCATGACCATCCCTGAAGCCTGCCAGCTGGTGCTGGAGGCCGGCAGCATGGGCAACGGCGGAGAAATCTACATCTTTGACATGGGCGAGCCCGTCCGCATCCTGGACCTCGCGAAGAAGATGATCCGCCTGAGTGGCCGCCAGGATATCAAGATTGAATTCACCGGCCTGCGTCACGGAGAAAAGCTTTACGAGGAACTCCTCGCCACCCGCGAGAACACCAAGCCCACCTCGCACGACAAGATCATGATTGCCAACGTCCGGGAATACGACTTCGACGACATCCGCGAAGACATCGACGCCCTGATCGAAAGCAGTTACTACTTCGAGCCCATGCGCACCGTCGGCAAGATGAAAGACCTGGTGCCGGAATTCAAGAGTTTGAACTCTCCTTTTTCCGTGCTGGACACCAAGTAAAAAGGTATTTTTACCGATTATTATAGGCCTCCAAGGCGCTTCTGAGAATGTTCAGGGCCTTTTGGAGGTCTTCTATTTTGAGCACGTAGGCCAGACGGACCTGGTTGCGGCCCAGCTCCGGATTCTCGTAGAAACCGGCGGCCGGCGCCATCATGACCGTTTCTCCGTCCAGGCGGAAGTCCGTGAGGAGCCATCGGCAGAAATCCTCCGCACTGTCCACAGGAAGGCTGGCTACCGTGTAGAAGGCGCCGCCCGGCATGGGGGAGTAGACCCCCGGAATCCGGTTGAGTTCCCGGATGAAGAAATCCCTGCGGGCTTTGTACTCGTCGAAGCAGGCCTTGGCATACGCTTCCGTTCCCTCGATGGACGCGGCCGCAACGATCTGGCCCAGCAGCGGCGGGCTCAGGCGGGCCTGGCAGTATTTGAGAACCGAGTCGTGCACGGCTTTGTTGTGCGTGATCAGCATGCCGATCCGGATGCCGCACTCGGAATAGCGCTTGCTCACGGAGTCCACCACGATCACATGCTCCGGAATATCCAGTTTGAGGGCGCTGTAGGCCGTTTCCCCGTCGTAGGAGAACTCGCGGTACACTTCGTCGGCGATCAGGAAGAGATTGTACTTGACGACGAGCGACTTCAGGGCCTCCAGCTCTTCGAGGGGATAGATGTATCCCGTCGGGTTGTTCGGATTGCACAGCAGGATGGCCTTGGTGCGCGGGGTAATCTCCTTTTCGAAATCTTCCACCGTGGGCAGGCGGAATCCGTCCTCGATGTGCGAGGTGACCGGTTTTACCGTCACGCCGGCCGTCTGGGCGAAGGAGATGTAGTTGGCGTAGCCGGGCTCCACCATGATGATCTCGTCGCCGGGATTCAGGCAGCTCAGGAAGGTGAAAAGCAGGGCCTCCGAGCCGCCGCAGGTGACGATAATCTCGTCCGGAGTGACCTGGATGCCGTATTTGGCGTAGTAGCCTACCATCTTTTCCCGCAGCCAGGGATAGCCCTCCGAGGGGCTGTATTCCAAGGTTGTGCGGTCTATGGCCTTCAGGGCGTCCAGCGCCTTGCGGGGCGTCGGAAGGTCCGGCTGGCCGATGTTCAGGTGATACACTTTGACCCCTTCGCTCTTGGCTGCATTGGCCAGTGGGGCGAGCTTCCGGATGGGGGAGGAGGGCAGGACGCTGCCGCGGAGGGAAATGTCAGGCATAAGGCTAGAGAATGCCAAGCATGCGGCTTCTCACCAGGAGGGACGCGCCGATCGGAGCCGCTTTCTGCTTGAGTTGGGTCATTTTGATGCTGGTGTCCTGGAAGGCGATGTTCAGCACATGCCGGCGGATGGCGGTGCGGATGGGCAGCATGAGATAGTCGCCCGATGCGACGGCCAGTTTTCCGCCGATGACCACCAGTTCGGGGTTGAAGATATTGATCAGGCCCGCGAGTCCCTTGCCCAGGCTGGTGCCGATCTTTTCCACCGTTTCGATGGCCAGGGTATCCTCGCTGCGCAGGGCGGAGAAGATGTCATTGAGGTTGACGCGCCCGTCGGCCTTGTATTTTGCAGCGAGGGCCGATGCGCGCCCCGCAGCCAGCGTGTCGGTAATCATCCGCACCAAGGCCGACCCCGACGCGCCCGTCTCCAGGCAGCCCACCTTGCCGCAGCGGCACATCTGGCCGTTGTCCAGGAGGGGGAAGTGGCCGAACTCGCCGCTGTACCCGGAATGGCCGTAGTACAGGTGCCCGTTCAGGATGAGGCCCATACCGAGACCCCAGCTCACGTTCACGAAGAGCATGTTCTTCTCCTTGAGACCGTCGCCCAGGTATTCGCCGTAGGTCATGGCGCGGGAGTCGTTCTCGATGACCACGTGCAGGTCCAGATCCTCTTCCAGGATGGTGCCGATGGTGCGTTTCTCGTCGAAGGAGTAGGAGTTGCTGTATCCGGTGACGGGGTTTACGCGGCCGGGGATGCTGACCCCGAGGCCCATGATCTTGTTCCAGTCCAGGTTCTGCCTGCCCAGGTAGTCGCGGATGAGGTTGCCCACGCGGTGGACCGCCGCCTCATTGGCCTCCATGTTAAAGGGAATGTCGTCCTGGAAGCTCACGAGACCGCCTTTGAAGTTGGTGACCGCAATGCTGGCGTGGGTGTTCCGCAGGTCCACGCCCACGAAGTAGCCGGCATCCGGATTGAGCCCGTAAATGGAAGGCCTGCGTCCGCCGGAAGTGCCTGATTTTCCGAGGTCTACCATGAAACCCTCGTCCATGAGTTCGCCGATGAGCTTGGTGGCAGTGGGGACGGACGCCCCGATTTCCTCGCTGATGGAGGCTATGCTGTGTTCCCCCCGCTCAATGCAAAGGTAAAGGATGGTCTTTTTGAGAAGGGAGTTCTTATTGTCTTTTTTCTCAAGGAAGGTCTCTCTCATAATTGATTCATTTAATTCCGCGCAAATTTAAAAAATATTTAGCAATTTTCCATATATTTTTGAATTTATTTTAAATAAAACATTTCCAGAATTTTATGTATCTTTGTGCCTGAGTATGTTTGCTAAACTGAAGAACTGGTGGCGGCACCTCCGCCTGTCCCTGCGGATGAAGATGACACTCTCCCTGAGCGCCATCGCCGTCGTACTCCTGATGTCCAGCGTCATTTCCTTTCTGGAATTCCGGCACATGTCCAATTACGTTTCCAGCCTCATCGCCGGCAACATCCGGAACATCCACCAGACCCAGGACCTGATCGACGCCGTGGACAGCTACAACCTCCAGATCCTGGCCGTCATCGGCGACGAAAGCCTCACCACGCTCCCGGACTTCGACCGCGCCGCCTTCGTCAGCCACTGCGACTCCCTGCGCGATTCCTTCGGCTCCACCGTCCCTTACGCCGACTCCGTCGTCTACGCCTATTCGGCCTACATGCTGGCTTCCCTGGAACTGGAAGAAGTGCTGGAGTCCAATTTCATCAACACCCGGGACTGGTACTTCAACCGCCTGCAACCCCTGTTCGGCCGCATGAGAGGCTACCTGAACGGCCTCAGTGAAGCCATGTACGCGGACCTGGAGCAAAACTCCCGCGACTTTGACAGCAGCTTCTTCCGCAGCATCGTCCCCAGCACCACCGCCGTCGCCGTGGGCATCCTGCTGATTTTCCTCCTGCTGTCCTTCATCCGGGCGTACTATGTCAAGCCCATCTACCGGATGCTGTCCTCCCTGCAGGACTTCCTCACGTTCCGCCGGCGCTATACCTACACCTTCGACGGAAGCGACCAGCTCGGCGACCTGAACACCGCCATCACGGACCTCACGGAAGAAAACCGAACCCTCCGCAAGCGCATCACCGACTTAAAGGAAAAAGGCAGTGAATCTTAAGGTCATATCGCGGAATGTGGGTGCCGCCCTCCTGGTGAGCTCCCTGTTCATGCTGCTGTCGGCCCTGATTTCCCTGGCCGACGGGGACAGTGCCCTGGCTCCGCTCCTGATCAGTTTCACCATCACCTTCATCGTGGGCGTCTTTCCCTTCATCTTTGTCCGGAAGACCTCCCAGATCTCGCTGAAGGACGGCTACATGATCATTTTCCTGTCATGGCTGCTGTCCTTTGTGTTCGGCGCCTTGCCGTATGCCATGTGGGGCGGCCCGTTCACCGTGATGAACGCCTGGTTCGAAAGCGTTTCCGGCTTCACCACCACCGGCGCCACCATCCTCGAAGACATCGAGGCCCTGCCGCGGAGCCTGCTTTTCTGGCGCGCTTCCACGCACTTTATCGGCGGCCTGGGTGTCGTGGTGTTCCTCCTGCTGATCATTCCCACGTCGTCTCCCGTGCGCCTCAGGCTCACCAATATGGAACTTTCCAGCCTTTCCCGGGACGACTATCGCAGCCGTGCCAACCGGACGGTTTTCATCTTCGCCTGGGTGTACCTGGGCATCTGCGCGTCTGCTTTCGTGTGCTATCTGCTGGCCGGCATGCCGGTTTTCGACGCCGTCTGCCATGCGTTCAGCGTGTGCGCCGCGGGCGGCTTCTCCACCCGCACCCTCAGTATCGGCGCGTTCAATTCCACGGCCATCTCGGTTGTCACCATCGTGTTCATGTTCCTGGCGTCCATCCACTTCGGCATCATCTACATGACCATTGTCGGCCGTTCCCTGCGTCCGCTGAAAAACCCTGTCCTGCGCTTCTACGTGGCCGCTTTGGTGGTGATTTCCGTCATTACCTCCCTGTCCTTGAAACTGCAGGGCGTGGATGCCTCCTGGGGGCGGGCGTTCCTGGACGGCACCTTCCACACCGTCAGCTATGCGTCCACCACCGGCTTCGCCATCAGTGACAATGCCGCCTGGCCCGTGCTGCCGTGTTTCATGCTGGTGCTGGTGAGCCTTGTCTGCGGCTGCGCCGGATCCACCACCGGCGGTATCAAGGTGGACCGTGTGATGGTCCTGTTCAAGGCCATCCACATGCAAATCCAGAAGACCCTCTATCCCGCCTCCATCTTCGAGGTCCGGATGGGCCGCCGCGTCATGCACGACGAAGAAATCTATCCCCAGATCCTGTATCTCGCGATGTTCCTGCTTCTGATCGCCTTCTCCGCCATCACCTGCATGCTCATCGGAGACCCCAACGGCCATGCTCTCACGGGCTCGGTGGCCACGCTCTCCAACGTGGGCCCGTCGCTGGGCAGTATCGGCTCCATGGGGAACTATAATGCGGAACCGTCGGCCCTGAAGGCCATTTTCTCGGCCAATATGTTCATGGGCCGCGTGGAGATTTATCCCGTGCTCGCCGTGCTCTCCAGCATCGTGAACCGCAAGCATCAGGGACGCTAGCGATGGACCGTTCCGCTTTCCTGTACCAGTCTTTCCTGAGCCGCCTCCCTTACGAGCCGACTTCCTGCCAGCAGGGGATGCTGCACGCGACAGCCTCTTTCCTGACCTCCGACGACGGTGACATCCTGGTGGTGAACGGCTATGCCGGAACGGGCAAGACGACGGCGGTGTCGGCGGTCGTCTCCGCCCTGGACGCCCTGGAAGTGAAATCCGTGCTGCTGGCGCCTACCGGCCGCGCGGCCAAAGTACTGTCGCAGTACACCGGGCGCCCTGCGTCCACCATCCATAAGCACATCTACCGCCAGAAGTCGTTCGAGGGCGGTTTCGGCCAGTTTTCACTGAGTCCGAACAAGGCGCGGAACACCCTTTTCGTGGTGGACGAAGTGTCGCTGATCGGAATCTCGTCGGAAGGCGGTTCGGCCTTTGGAACGGGGGATCTGCTGGCCGACCTGGTGGATTTCGTCCGCGCGGGGGTGGACTGCCGGCTCATCCTCATCGGGGATGCGGCGCAGCTGCCGCCCGTGGGACTGGACGCCTCGCCGGCCCTTTCGCCGGAGTATATGGCGGTCTTCGGCGGCGTGTCTTTCGTGACGCTCACCTCGGTGGTCCGGCAGGCGCAGGATTCCGGTATCCTCGTGAATGCCACGCACTTGCGCGAAGTGATGCAGGGCGGCGACTGCGACGCCTTCCGGTTTGGCCTGAACGGTTTTCCGGACATCGTGCGCGTCAGCGGCGGAGAGCTTCTGGAGACCCTTTCGGACGCCTACGCCCGCTATGGCGAGGACGAGGTCATCGTCCTGAGCCGCTCCAACAAACGGGCGGGCCGATACAACCTGGGCATCCGCGCCCAAGTCCTCTACCGGGACGAGCAGCTGGTCCGCGGCGACAAGCTGATGGTGGTGAAAAACCACTACCTGGACACTCTGGAAGGTACGGATTACATTGCGAACGGGGATATTGCGACGCTCGTGTGGATCCGCCATTTCGAGGAACGCTACGGCCTTCATTTTGCCGACGCCTGCCTCGCCTTCCCCGACTACAGCGACCAGGAAGTGGAGATGAAAGTGCTCCTGGATACGCTTACCTCCGACGCCCCGTCGCTGCCCTATGAGCAGTCCCAGGCCCTGTACGAAGGCGTCCTGGCCGATTACGCCCACCTTACCACCAAGAAAAAACGCTACGAGGCCGTCCGTTCCGACCCTTTCTACAGCGCTCTCCAGATCAAGTACGCCCACGCCATCACCGGCCATAAGTCACAGGGCGGACAGTGGTCGTGCGTCTTTATCGACAACCCCGTCTGGCAGGACTTCCTCACCGAGGACGACCTGAAATGGCTCTACACGGCCCTGACCCGCGCCACCACGCAGGTCTACCTTGTGAATTTCCCCGACCGGCTCTTCCTGTAGGGTATAAGGGTGCCGAAACCCTTCGTCGCTCCGCTCCTCGTCCCTCCCACAGCATTTCATGCTGCGGGCCCCTCCCATTCATGTGGCCATGGGCGGCCACAGGTTTCTGCACCCTTATACCCTGCAGGAAGAATCTGTTTGGCGGTTTAGCGGAAAAATGATTATCTTTGAAGTATGAAAGGTATGAGACTCGTATTGGGAGCGCTGATGCTGTGGTGCGGCATGGGCCTTTCCTCGGCGCAGGAAGGGCTGCAGGCCATCCCCAGGGCATACAAGTGGCTCAGCAACAAGGAAGTCGTCTTTTCCTATGACGGCAGTTTTACGGATTCGCTCTGTTTTTCCGTGACCGTTCCTTCCAGGGCGAAAGACTGGAAAACCGTGAAGCAGACGCCCGCGCAGGCGCCGGAAAAATATGCCGGTTTCCCCGTGGAGCCGGAAGGGGCCGTGAACCTCACCTACAGCCCGGATTCCACCAAACTGGCCTTCACCCGCGGCAACGACCTCTGGGTGGTGGACATCGCCACCAGGGAAGAAACCCGCCTCACCTCGGACGGCTCCGAAACCATCATGAACGGTTATGCCAGCTGGGTCTACTATGAGGAGATTTTCGGCCGTCCGTCGCGCTACAGGGCTTTCTGGTGGAGTCCAGACAGCCGGCAGATCGCCTTCTACCGCTTCGACGACACCCTCGTCCCCATGTTCCCCATCTATTCGCCTTTCGGCCAGGACGGCACCCTTCGCCGTACGCATTATCCCAAGGCAGGGGAGCGCAATCCCGAGGTACGGATCGGTCTTGTAGATTTAGGACAAAAGCGGACAGTATGGGCCGACTTCGACCCCGCCGAGGACCAGTACTTCGGCACCCCTTTCTGGAGCGCGGACAGCCGGACGTTCTACGTGCCCCGCGAGCCCCGTATCCAGAACACCCTGGACCTGTATGCCGTGAATCCGGCCGACGGTTCCAAGAAAGCCATATACCACGAGCAGGTGCCCACCTGGCTGGACTGGATTGACGGTATGCTGTTCAGCGACAAGGGTTTGTATATGGTCCGGGACTTTGAGACCCAGTGGCAGCAGATCTATTTCCTAAGCTACGACGGAACTACCCTCAGACGTCTTACCGACGGCGACAACTGGCGTGTTTCCCTGCTCAGGGCGGAGAAGGACGGCACCGTCTACTTCACCGCCGAACGCGACTCCCACGTCCGCAAGACTTTGTACAAATTATCCCCGAAAGGAGAGATTGTTGCGCTCACTGACCCGGCCCTCAATGTGGCCGACGTCCGCTTCGCTCCGGACGGCCGTCACTTCATTACCCTTTCCTCCAACCTCTCCACCCCGAACGAAATCCGCCTGCACGACCTCAAGGGCCGTTCGCAGCGCATCGCCACCATGTCCGGCGAAGGGTTCCGGGCGGGGAATGTCGGCCAGATTGTTTCCATTACGGTGGACGGGCTGGAACTTCCCGGCTGCATCTACTATCCGGACGGTTTCGATCCTCAGAAGCAGTATCCGGTCCATGTGGACATTTACGGCGGACCGGACACCCCGCAGGTGCATGACCGCTGGGTCCAGCCTTCGCGCTACGGGTGGTATCAGCAAAACGGCATCATCGAGCTTATCGCCGACTGCCGCGCCGCCGGGCATAACGGCAGGAAGGGCCTCGACGCTATCTATAAGCACTTGAATACCATCGAGGTAAGCGACTTCATCGCTTGGGCCAAGTGGCTCCAGAGTCTCCCGTATGTGAAGGGAGACAAGATTGGCGTGGAGGGCTTCAGCTTCGGCGGAACCATGACCACGGTCCTCGTGTCCACGGCGTCCGAGTATTACCACTACGGCATCGCCGGCGGCGGTGTCTACGACTGGAAGCTCTACGACAGCCATTACACCGAGCGCTTCATGTCCACCCCCGACGACAATCCCGACGGGTACCGCGATTCGGCGGTCCTCTCGCTTGTGAAAAGCTATCCCGTGAAGGCCGGCAAGGCCGACGGTTCCGTCATGCTCCGCCTCACGCACGGCACCGGCGACGACAACGTCCACTTCCAGAACACCCTGCAGCTGCTGGACGTGCTGCACCGCCAGGACGCCGCCTTCGACCTGATGATCTATCCCGACGGCATGCACGGCTACCGTGGCTATCAGGGCCGTCATTTCCAGGACGAGAACCGCGCCTTCTGGAAGAAATACCTCCTGGGCGAGTAATGGTCCAGGCCGATTATATCTGGGATCCGCTTCGCCGCAAGAGCGTCCGGAACACGCCCGAAGAGGCCGTGCGCCAGTGGTTTATCAGCGTCCTGCACGAAGGGATGCACGTTCCGGAGCACATGATGGGCTCCGAGGTGAGCCTCCGGCACGGCGCCAAGGCCTACCGGGCCGACATCGTGGTCTACGACCGCTCCGCCCGGCCCCTCATGGTGGTGGAATGCAAACGCCCGGAAGTGACCCTGGACCAGGACGTGGTGGACCAGGCGCTCCGGTACAATAACGAACTGGATGTCAGGTATATCGTGATTACGAACGGTGTCAAGACCTTCATGTTCTCCCGCGAAGACTCCGGCTGGGTCTTTCTGGAAAAAGCCCCGGACTGGAATGAGATGATTACGTTATGACGATTACGCAAGGATATTTGGACCATCCGGTGTTTAAACTGGTGGGTACGACGGCCAGGGAATTGGGCGTCAGGGCCTTTGTCATCGGCGGTTATGTCCGGGACAGCTTCCTGGGACGGCCGAACAAGGACATCGACATCGTGGTGGAAGGGTCCGGGATCGCCCTTGCGGAGGCTGTGGCCGAAAAGTGCCACGCCCGCGTGAGCGTGTTCCGGAATTTCGGCACCGCCATGCTCCGCTATCACGGCATCGAGGTGGAATTCGTGGGTGCCCGCAAGGAATCCTACCACCGCGAGTCGCGCAAGCCCATCGTGGAAGACGGCACCCTGGAAGAGGACCAGCTGCGCCGGGATTTCACCATCAACGCCATGGCCTTCTCCCTGCAGGAAGAAGACTTCGGCGCCCTGGTGGACCCCTTCGGCGGCATCCGAGACCTGTCGGCCGGCATTATCCGTACGCCGCTGGACCCTTCGCAGACCTACTCCGACGACCCGCTCCGGATGCTGCGCGCCATTCGTTTCGCCGCACAGCTCTCTACGCCGGAACATCCCTTCACCATCGTCCCGGAAAGCATCCGGGCTATGCGGGAGATGGCCGGTCGCCTGCAGATTCTCTCCCGCGAGCGCATCGTGGAGGAGATGAACAAGATGCTCCTCACGGCGCATCCTTCGCAGGCCTTCGCGCTCATGGAAGAGACCGGCCTCCTGAAGCAGTTCCTCCCGGAGCTGAGCCGCCTCAAGGGCGTGGAGACCGTGGACGGGAAAGGCCACAAGGAAAACTTCACCCACACCCTGCAAGTCGTTGACAATGTGGTGCTTTTCGAGGCCGATGCCATCGCGGAAGGCCGCCTTAACGACTACGACGCGGACGGCAACGCCACCCCCCGCACCGAGCCTTACCTCTGGCTCCGCTGGGCGGCCCTGCTGCACGACATCGGCAAGCCTGTCAGCAAACGGTTCGTGCCCGGGCAGGGCTGGACGTTCCACGGGCACGAGGTCTCCGGCGCCAAGATGGTCCCGAAGATTTTCGAGAGCCTCCGGATGCCCCTGAACGAGAAGATGAAATACGTCCAGAAGCTTGTGAACCTGCATCTTCGGCCCATCGCCCTGGTAGACGACGAGGTCACGGACAGCGCGGTGCGGCGCCTCCTTTTCGACGCCGGCAACGACATCGACGACCTCATGCTCCTGTGCAATGCCGACATCACCTCCAAGAATCCCGCGAAGGTGGCACGCCTGCGCCGGAACTTCGAGCTGGTCCAGGCCAAGATGGCCGAGGTGGAAGCCAAGGACGAGCTCCGCAACTGGAAGAATCCCATCACCGGCGACTACATCATGCAGCTGTTCGGCATCGAGCCGTGCAACACCATCGGCCAGCTGAAGGAGATGGTGAAAAACGCGGTCCTGGACGGCGAGATTCCCTATACTTTCGAGGCGGCCGACGCTTATATGCGGGAGAAGGCGCATGGGATGGGGCTTCGGGAAAAATGACGGGGATTGAGGCTTATATCGCTTATCTGAGGGATGTGCGGAGGTATTCGCCGCGCACGCAGATCCTGTATCGCGATGCGCTGGAGGACTTCGCCGCCTGGGCTGGGGGGATGGATCTGATTCCGTCCCGCATCCGGCAATATGAGGCGCATCTGATCGAGAGCGGGCGGAAGCCGCGGACGGTGCATCTGCATCTGAGCGCCCTCAGTGGGTACTGCAATTACCTGATCCGGAAGGGGGAGATGCAGAGCAATCCGGTCCGCACGGTCCGCAGGCCGAAGATGGAAAAGCGTCTGCCGCAGTACTTTACGGAACGCAGTCTGGACGCCTACCTGGAGGAAACCGCTTACGCGGCCTCCGAGGAGGACCTGGAGCTGCTGCTGACCACCGACCCCTCGTCGGCCCTGGCCAAAGAGATGTACAACCGGCGCCTGAGGCGGCTCATCGTGAGCCTCCTGTACGGGACCGGCATCCGGCGGGCGGAACTCATCGGCCTCCGGATTGACAGCGTGGATCCGGGCCGACGGACCCTCCGCGTCCGGGGAAAAGGTGACAAAATGCGAGAAATTCCGCTGATTTCTTCGCTCTCTGAAGAAATTTCATTATATTTACGTGCAGCTAGTTTCACGACAGGGGAGAGTGGACCCGAAGCCCCGCTCCTCAGGACGGACAGGGGGAACCCCCTTTATCCGGCTTTCGTGGACCGGGCGGTGAAGGCAGAACTGGACGGCCGCGCAGACATCACGGGGCGCAAGTCCCCCCACGTTCTCAGGCACTCCCTCGCAACAGCCCTGCTGGAAGAAGGAGCGGACCTGAACGCCATCAAGGAAATGCTGGGCCACAGTTCCCTTGCCGCCACCGAGGTGTACACCCACAACTCCGTGGAACGGCTCAAGGCACAATATGTAAACGCCCACCCCAGGGCAAAAAACGAAGACAGCTATGATTAATGTCAAGTCCCTCAAGTTCGATGCAGATGAAAAGCTGCTGGACTACATCCAGACCAAAGTAGGTAAAGTGGAGAAGTTCTTCGACAACCTCGGCGACATCGACGTCACCCTGTCCCTCCTGCCGGATGCGGAAAACAAGAGCGTCAAGCTCCAGACCCGCTTCCCCGGAGAAGACCTTGTCATCGAGCGCCAGGCCCGCACCTTTGAGCAGGCCGTCACCGAAGCGGCCGACGCCCTCAAGGAACGCATTGTCCGTGCCAAGGAAAAGAAGTTCGCCAAATAGTGGCCGGCAAGTCCTATACCGAGACGGACCGTCAGGTCCGAAGCATACTTGAAGATGTCCGCAGCGGCATCTTCAAGTCTGTTTATCTGCTGATGGGTGAAGAGCCCTATTACCCGGACCTGGTGTGTGACGCCATCGTGGACAACTGCCTTCAGGAATGGGAGAAAGACTTTAACCAGACCATCTGCTACGGGGCCGACGTGTCGGCCGACACCGTCATCACCGCCGCCCGCCGCTTCCCCATGATGGCGGACCGGCAGCTGGTGGTGGTGAAGGAAGCCCAGCAGATGAAAACCCTCGAGGACCTTGCCCTCTACTGCCAGCAGCCGCTGGACAGCACTGTGCTGGTAATCCTGCTGCACGGCGCATCGGCCGACAAACGGAAGGCGCTCTACAAGAGCATCCTCAAGACGGGCGTGGTGGTGGAGTCGCCCGCCCTCAGGGATTACGAAATGCCCCAGTGGATCCAGGCCTATTACACCGGCCGCGGGCTCAGCATCCACCCGGAAGCGGCCCAGCTCCTTGCGGAGAGCGCCGGCACCGACCTCGGCAAAATCGCCGTCGAGACCGAGAAACTCCTCAAAAACCTCCCCGAAGGCACCCGTGAGGTCACCGTGGCCGACGTGGAGAAAAACGTCGGCGTCAGCCGCCAGTGGAGCATCTTCGAACTGACCAAATGCCTCAGTTACCGGCAGGGGCCCCAGGCGCTGAAGATCGCTGCCCATATCGGCGAGGCGCCCCGCTTCATGCTCCCCATGGCTGTGGCGCCGCTGTTCACGCACTTCAGCCGCATCCTGAAGTACCATGCCCTGCTGGAGAAAGGCCGTCCGCAGCCCGGCGACGCGGCCCGGATCCTCGGCGTGAATCCGTACTTCCTGAAAGAGTACGACGCGGCCGTGCGGAATTATTCCCTTCCCGCCTGCGTCCGTGTCATCGCGCTCCTGGAAGAATACGACTTCAAGGGAAAAGGCGGCGACGCCGGCGAGGCCTCGCAGCCGGAACTGCTAACCGAATTAATTGCAAAAATTATTGCATTTCGATAAATAATTATTATATTTGCCAAAAAATCAGCGTATGGCAATCATCCAAGTCAACAACGTCAGCAAAACCTTCGGCCCCAAAGTGGCACTGGACCATGTGTCGCTGGAAATCCCGGAGGGAAAGATCTTCGGCCTGCTGGGTCCGAACGGGGCGGGGAAGAGTACCCTCATCCGCATCATCAACCGCATCACCATTGCCTCCGAAGGGCAGATCCTCTTCAACGGCCATCCCATCACCGAGGCCGACGTCGCCCGCATCGGCTACCTGCCGGAAGAGCGCGGCCTCTACCGCAAGATGAAGGTGGGCGAGCAGGCCATGTACCTGGCCCAGCTCAAAGGAATGAGCGCCCGCGAGGCCGCCGTGGAACTGAAAAAGTGGTTCGTCCGCTTTGAAATCCAGGACTGGTGGAACAAGAAGGTGGAAGAACTCTCCAAAGGTATGGCCCAGAAGGTGCAGTTCATCACCACCGTGGTGCATCGGCCCTCCCTCATGATCCTGGACGAGCCCTTCTCCGGCTTCGACCCCGTGAACGTAGACCTGATCCGCAAGGAAATCCTCCGCCTGAAGGACGAAGGCGCCACCATCATCCTCTCCACCCACAACATGGAATCCGTTGAGGAACTGTGCGAGAACATCGCCCTCATCAACAAGGGCAAGCTGGTGGTCTGCGGCGGCACCGACGAAATCCGCCGCCGGCACGGCGAGGACAACGTCGAGATCGAATACACCGACGACCTCCGCGACCGCAAGACCATCCTGGTCCCGCGTCCGCAGGTGAACCCCACCCTGCACGACCTGATGGCCAAGGACTACACCATCAACTCCTTCAAGGAAGTGATCCCCCGCATGAACGACATTTTCATTAAACTGGTAACGGAGGAATAGGCTATGAATATCAAGAAGTTAGGCATTATCATCCAGCGCGAGTATCTTAACAAGGTTAAGAAAAAGAGCTTCCTTATCATCACCTTCCTGGCTCCGGTGCTGTTTGCCGCCATCGCCATCCTCCCGTCCCTGATCATGATGGGCACCAAGGAGGCCGCGAAGAAGGTCGGCGTCATCGACCGCTCCGGCATCGTCCTCCCTTACCTCACCGACAATGACGTCACCCAGTTCGTGGACCTGGGCACGGCCATCCTTCCCGAAGACGTGAAGGCGGACCTGTCGGCCTACGGAATCGACATCCTGCTCTCCGTGTCCGAACTGGACACCGAAGCCCGCACCGTCAAGGCCGATACCTACTCCGCCAAGCCCCTGGGCATGGACACCGGCTCGATGATCGAAGCCCGCATCAACGACGCCGTCGAGGCCTACCGCATCGAATCCTACGGCATCGAGAACCTGGAGCAGATCATGGCCGGCGTCAAGTCCAATATTCACCTCCGCAGCTACACCATCGACGAGAGCGGCAAGGAAAGCATCTCTGAATCCGGCATTTACATGGCCCTTTCAATGATCCTGGGCATGGCCATCTACATGTTCATCGCCCTGTTCTCCGGCATGGTCATGAGCTCGGTCATCGAAGAGAAGAGCTCCCGCGTCGTGGAAGTGCTGGTGTCGTCCGTGAAGGCTTCCGAGCTCATGTTCGGCAAGATTATCGGCGTGGCGCTGGTGGCCCTGACGCAGTTCCTCCTGTGGATTGTCCTGACGCTGCTGCTGTTGGCCGCCGCCATGGGGATCATGGGCAAGGACAAGATGATGGGCATGTTCTCCGACGATTCCTCCACCGAGATGGTCCAGGAAATGATGGCCCCCGGCGTGCACATGCCCGGCGAGGAATTCTCTCTGGATCAGGCGCTTCCGGCTACGGATACTACGGCCGTCGCTGCCGGCGAACCTACCGGCATGGAGGTCGTGATGAGCACCATCGGCAACCTCAATATCGGCCTTATCGCGGTGTCCTTCCTGGTTTACTTCTTCTTCGGATACCTGCTGTACGCGTCGCTGTTTGCGGCCATCGGCTCCTCCGTGGAGAACGAGGGCGACAGCAACCAGCTCCAGCTGCCCGTCACCATTCCGCTGCTGCTGGGCTTCTTCATCGCGCTGTATGCGTTCAAGGCGCCTGACAGCGCCCTGGTGTTCTGGGGCTCCATGATTCCCTTCACATCGCCCATCGTCATGCTTGCACGCATCCCGTTCGGCGTTCCCGGCTGGGAACTCATCCTCTCGATGGTCCTCCTTGTGGCCACCTTCGCCCTCTGCGCATGGGCATCGGCCAAGATTTACAAGGTGGGCATTCTGATGTACGGGAAGAAGAGTACGTTCAAAGACCTTTGGAAATGGCTGAAACAAAAGTAAAAAACCAGCAGTTCTGGTATGTCGCCTGGGCGCTCATTATCGTGGGAGCGCTGTTCTCGGGGGTGGAAGCCTTCAAGGACAAGGGCCCTTCCGTCGAGTGGAAGCGCGTCGCCATGGACGGGCACCGCACAGGTGCGCAGTCGGTGACGCTGGAGAACGTTGAGACGGCCCTCGGCACATTTGAGGACGAGTTTTACCTCACGCCGTCCGGCGTTCAGTATCCGCTCGACTCCCCGGTTGCCGAGGTGGCCTCCGTGCTCATGGAAGTGCAGCCGCGCCTCGCCACCCTGAAGACGGTGGTGGGCCATTCCGCCGGCATGTACATGAATCTCCGCAACCAGCCCGACCTCCCGCTCGGAAACCTCTTTGCCGACGTCCTCCGCTCGGCCGGCAGCACCTACTTCAAAGTGCCGATGGATTTTGCCGTCACCAACTACGGCGGTATCCGCTGCCCGCTGCCGCAAGGTCCTGTGACACTGGAAGATATCTCCTCCATGTTCCCTTTCAAGAACTACATGTGCTATGTGCAGATGCGGGGTTCTTCGCTCATTACGCTGCTGGAGCAGCTGGCGGCCAAGCCGGCCTTCCAGGCGGTTTCGGGCTGCGAGGTGCAGGTGCGGGGCGGGAAGCTCGTGTCGGCCCTTGTCGGGGGCGCCGAGATCGACCCCCAGCGGCTGTACAATGTCACGACCATCGACTTCCTGCTGGATGGCGGGGATCAACTGAATATCGGCGCGCTTTCCGAGAAAGTGGTGCTTTCGCACGTGCTGCTGAAGGACGTGATGCTGGATTATGTGCGTTCGACAGAGGCCGCCGGGCAGGTCATTTCCGCCGCCTCCGACGGGCGTGTCGTTTACTTTGAAGACTAGGCGCTATGGAACTGAAAGACAAGATTATACGCATATCGCTGCTGGTGCTTGGCGCCGCGGTGCTCGGATGGTGTGTCGGCCTCGGGATCAAAGCCGGGAAGAAGTCGGTGCACAAACTCACCATCCTGCACGTGAACGACACCCACTCCCACATGGAACCCGTCCGCTCCGGCGAGTATGCCGGCATGGGCGGTGCCCTGGAACGCGCCGCCTACATCGACTCCGTCCGCACGGCCGACGGGGCCGAAAATGTGCTTCTGCTGCATGCCGGCGACTTCGTCCAGGGAACCTCCTATTTCACCGAGCTGGGCGGCACCGTCGAGGTGTCGGTCCTGAATGCGCTCGGCTACGATGCCGTCACGCTGGGCAATCACGAGTTTGACAACGGAATCGAAGGCCTGGGCACGATGCTTTCCGGCCTGAACATGCCTGTGGTCGTCTGCAACTACGATTTTTCGCCGTTTGAGGCCGGGAAGTACATCCGGCCCTACGTGGTGCTGGAGAAAGCCGGGCTCAAGATTGGCGTCATCGGCGTCCTCTGCGGTTTGAAGGACATGGTCGCCGGCGACATCGCCAACCGTATCCCCGCCTTTGACACCATCCCCACCGTGCAGAAATACATCGACGAACTGCGTCCTTCATGCGATCTGGTCGTGCTGCTGACCCATATCGGCTACACGGAACACAACCCCGGCGACCTCATCGACTCCCAACTCGCCGCCGCCACCCACGGCGCCGACCTCATCATCGGCGGCCATTCCCACACCTTCCTCGAGAAGGCGGAGTATGTGGAGACGGGGGGAGGGGCTGGTTCGGGTTCGGGCTCCGGTTCGGGTGCCGCTGGCGCTGCCTCCGGTTCTGGCTCTGGCTCGGGTTCCGCTGGCGCTGCCTCCGGTTCTGCCACGGGGCCCGGCCGCATTCCCATCGTACAGACCGGCTGGATGGGCACCTACATGGGCGAATTCCACATCACCATCCGGAAATAAGTTTCCCCCGACTATTCACAGGCCAGACCCCTTCTTTCAGGGGCCTGGCTTTCATTTTGGCGCAAGTGTCAGCCCAAATGGCGCAGGCCCCCACAGTTTTGGCGCAAGTGTCAGCCCAAATGGCGCAGGCCCCCACAGTTTTGGCGCAAGTGTAGGTTCAAATGGCGCAGGTCCCCACAGTTTTGGCGCAGGTATTAGCCCAAATGGCGCAGGCCCCCACTGTTTTGGCGCAGGTGTCAGTCCAAATGGCGCAGGTGCGATTTTGAGTTGGGTACCTGCGCCATAAAACGCCATTCTGCGCTCTGTAGTGGCGCAGGTCTTGGCCTAAAAAACGCACCTGCTCCAAAAGCAGAGCAACCTGCGCCAAAAATAGAACTCACTTGCACCAAATGCAGAGTGACCTGCGCCAAATGGTTCAGGCCCCCATTGTTTTGGTGCAGGTGTCAGTCCAAATGGCGCAGGTGCGATTTTGAGAGGGGTACCTGCGCCATAAAACGCCATTCTGCGCTCTGTAGTGGCGCAGGCCTTGGCCTAAAAAACGCACCTGCTCCAAAAAGAGAGATACCTGCGCCATATAGAGCGAAGCCTGTTTCCAAAGAGGGACATCTTCTGCGCTGTGTGCCGACTTGGTGATGTTGTGAAACTGTTGTGGCCAAATATGGGTGGTGGTGGGGAGTGTCGCTATGCTCATCCTTGTACGGGAGAGAAATCTTGGTGTGGGAGAGAATGTAATGTGCCTTGCAGTTATTGGGTTTAGCGGGCTAAACCCAATAACTGCAAGGGTGGTGATGGGAGACCTTCGTCGAAATCGTATCGGACAAAAGGCGTGTTCCTCCGCCGGAAGCGGGCAGAGGATAAAAAAATATACAAAAAGGGATTGGAGGGTGCGGAATGTTTTGCAGGATGAATCGTTTAATCCGCTAAAACAGAAAATCTTTCGGCTAAAACAACGTTATCTTTTGCAGGGTGCTTTGAGATGTAAAAAAGGCTTTCTATGTTTGTGGAGGCCCATTTTTCTGGGCTGAAGCCTTTTTTAACCTTAAACAAATCCTTTATGTACAACTTACTTCAGATCACGATGGACGACCATGGCGTCCTGACTTCGCAAAGCGATCTTTACAACATTCCTTTCTCGGAACAGGTGTTGCTGGACTATCTCCTTGAACACTTGGAAATCTGCCCAGCGCAGGTGACTCAGGCAATCCGCTATTTGATTCTTGCAGAGCATCTTCTTGACACGGACCCATCGGTGAAAACGCGGCTGCCGGAGAAGGAGGGGCGGCAGAAGAAGCCATCGGCCAAAGAGCAGGAGGGGCAGCAGAAGAAGCAATCGTCCCGAGAGAAGGAGGGGCGGCAGAAAAAAACATCGGCCCGAAAGATAGAGTTCGAGTATCAGGACCTGCACCCGGAACTGGCGCGGACGTTGACGCTCTGGCGGCGGCAAAAGGCTGGAGATCAGTCTGTTCCGCCCTATATCATCCTGCAGAACAAGACGCTGCAAGCCATCGCTGATGCGACGCCGACGACGGAGGAGGAACTCCTCGCCATGCCTGGTTACGGCCCCGGCCTGTTTGCCCGCACAGGAGAAGAGATTCTGCAAATTGTCAATGATTACCTATGTCCTTCCAACGTGTCGTGACCCGCGTCCTTCCCGATGGATCCACCCGGAAAGTGTACCCTTTCCACGTGAGTCTGGAAGGGATGGAGTCTGTCCTGCTGTGCCGGGATGAGGAGGATTTCCGGACGCTGGAGAACTATTTCTTTATCAGCGCCTGGGAGAATAACTGCTTGATTATCATACATGTGGTGATGTCGAACCACGGCCACCTGAGCGTCCTGGCTACAGACTACGAATCGGCCTGCAGGCTTGGGGAGACGATCAAGCAGCGTGTCTCCATGTATCTGCAGTCGAAGTACAGGGAGCAGAAGCGCCTGTCCTGTACCACCGTGAATGTGCAACTGCTTGACAATGAATGGTATGTGAGGAATGCGCTGGCCTATATCGTGAAAAATGTCGCCGATACCGGGATGCGCCTGGAAGACTATCGCTGGTGCGGGTACGACGCCATGTTTGTCCAGGGCAAGTGCCCGGGGGCTGTCCGCGCGGTGCGTTCTCTGACCCGGCGGGAAAAAGAGGCCATCTTCCACTCTCATGCCGACTTAAGCCGAGTCCCCTGGCTCCTGGACAGGGAAGATCGGCTCGTCCATGCGAGCGCGTGCGACTGGCGGTATCTGGAGGAGGCTTTCGGCGGCGACCAGACCTTCTTCCTCAAGGCGATCGGCACAGTCAATGATGCGCAGATGCAGGAAAAGCTGGTCAACGCCCCCCGCCGGCGCCAAAATGACGCCGAGTTCATCGTCACCGTGACCGACATAGCAGGCCGATGGTTCCAGAAACCCGTCTCCGAGCTTACCCTGGAGCAGAAAACCCGCATTGTGCCCTATCTCTTCCGGTGTTTCCACACAACGCCGTCTCAACTTGCCCGGTGCGTACAGCTGGAACGGGACGCGGTAATTCGGATTCTGAATCCATAGGGTCTATATGTTTTTATCTTCTGACGCGCTTCCGCCGGAGGAATTTGTCTCTTGAGTGGTGCGTCTCCGACGGAGGGTCGCTATCTCAGACCTTGCACCTGAAGGGTTTTGCTTGCAAAAGCCGACAGGTGCAAGGTTCTCTTCAGTGCCCGTGTCTGAAGGGGCACACCCGCGAAGCACGTTTTGCGTTGCTTCGCGGGTCTCGTCTGATTGTCCGCACAAGGTTGCATTCTCGTGGCTTGGTTTGGTTCTACTGGTTCGTTTGGCGCAGGTGTCTTGCTATCTGGCGCAGGTGTCTTGCTATCTGGCGCAGGTGTCTTGCTATCTGGCGCAGGTGTGGGTTTATTTGGAGCAGGTGTTTTGCTATTTGGAGCAGGTGCGTTTTTATTGCCGGAGCCTGCGCCACTGTAGAGCGTCGAATGGCATTTTGCGGCGCAGGTCCCACCCTAAAAATCGCACCTGCGCCATTTGTGTTGAGACCTGCGCCATTTGCATTGAGACCTGCGCCAAACAGGTCTACACCTGCGCCAGGCGGGGGTAGGAACTGTATCAGGAAAGCATAGTGAGAGGAGATTGGGTGGTGCAGGATGATGAAGGTGTGGCTCTGGGTTGCGCAGGATGATGAAGGTGTGGTTCCGCAATGGAAATAGGATGGCACTTAAGTGATTGAGTGTCAGAGAGATGCTGAAATCGCCTACGGCGAAATGCCGGAGGCGATTTCAGGAAGTGATTCAGTATCAGTGAGATAGGTGCCAGGGCCCAGGTGTTAGGGCCCAGGTGTCAGGGCTCAGGTCCCAGGGTCCAGGCCAATGGGTGGAACCGCTTGTGGCCGCCCGATGCAAGTCCCCCCAACGGAACCGTCTTGCCCCCGGCAGCAAGTGCCCCCAACGGAACCGTCTTGCCCGGCGGCTTGTGCCCACCCGATGCAAGTTCCCCCAACGGAACCTTCTTGCCCCCGGCAGCTAGAGGATGTTCATGGATTGTTCGCGGATTTTTTCGAGTTCGTCTTTCATGCGGACGACGAGCTGCTGGATGCGGGGGTGGTTGGCTTTGGAGCCGGTGGTGTTGATTTCGCGGCCCATTTCCTGGATGATGAAGCCGAGTTTTTTGCCGGGATAGGGCTCGGAGTCAATGACTTCCATGAAGTATTTGCAGTGCTGGCGGAGGCGGACTTTTTCTTCGTTGATGTCGTATTTCTCGAGGTAGAAGATGAGTTCCTGCTCGAAGCGTTCGGGGTTGGGTTTGGCCGACAGTTCTTCCAGGGCGCGGGTGAGTTTTTCGCGGACGAGGGTGATGCGTTCGGGCTCGAGGGTCTCGACCTGGTCGTAGAGGGAGAGGATGAGGGAGACGCGGGAGGTGACATCGGCATAGAGGGCTTTGCCTTCGGTGGCGCGGTAGGATTGGACCTGGCCGATGGCCTCGGAGATGGCTTCGGAGACGGCGGGCCAGTCTTCGGGGGTGATGACGTCGGCCTTGCGGGCGTCGACGACTTCGGGGAGGCGGAGGATGGCGCCGGCGAGGATGCTGCCGACGCCGGGATCCTTGAGGAAGGTCTTGGTGAAGACGGTCTCTTTGTCCAGGGCGGCGACGGTGCTCTTCCAGTAGTCGTGGAAGGCGTCGGCGTTGATGGAGCGGGCGTTTCCGGCGTCGGGGGCGGGCTCAAAGCTCAGGTACAGGTCGATGGTGCCGCGGACGAGGTTGTCGGCGATGCGTTTGCGCACTTCCAGCTCTTTTTCCTTGGGGAGGAGGGAGGATTTGATGGAAATGTCGGCACTTTTGGCGTTGAGGGTGCGGATCTCTACGGTGAGGGTTCCGCTCTGCAGGGTGGCTTGGGCTTTGCCGTAGCCCGTCATGGACTGGATCATTATCAATTTTGTTTTTGAAGTGCAAAGATAACAAATAGTTTTTAAGCAGTTGACAAGCTATGCTTGTAATCCGGAATTTTTTGTTATCTTTGCATAGTTCTAACGGCACTTGACCGGAGGAGCAGGCAACCGTGGCGCATACTGGATAGTTGCAAAGCGGAGAAATCAACCGGATTTCGCTTGCTTATCGTTTCCTTACCTGCTTTTATAAGGCGGGTAGGGGAATTAGAGAAGTGTCTATTTCTGAAATACCAAAAAATCGACATACATGTTTACGCTTATCGACCTTCCTTATGCGTCGCTCGCGCCGGTCATCTCTGACCAGACCCTTTCGTTCCACCATGGAAAGCACCTGAAGGGCTATGTGGACAAACTCAACGAACTCGTCGCCGGGACGCCCCTCGAGGGAAAATCCCTGGAAGAAGTGATCCTGGGCTCCACGGGCGCCACCTTCAACCAGGCCGGCCAGATCCTGAACCATAACCTGTATTTCACGCAGTTCACCCCGGGCGGCAAGGCCCTCGGGGACGGCGCCCTCAAAGCGCAGATTCAGAAGCAGTGGGGCTCCCTGGACGCTTTCCAGGCCGATTTCGAAGCCAAAGGCGCCGGCCTTTTCGGCAGCGGCTGGGTATGGCTGGCGGCGAAGGCGGACGGCGAACTGGTCATCCTCCAGTGCCCCGGGGCCGACAATCCCGTTGCCCACGGCCTGAAGCCGGTCCTGACGTTCGATGTCTGGGAGCATGCGTATTACCTGGATTTCCAGAACCGTCGGCCCGCTCATCTGAAGGCGCTGTGGGCCATTGTGGACTGGAATGAAGTGGAAAAGCGATATAACGGATAAGACTATGGATTTCAAGCGTACGCTCATCATTACCGGCGGGGCCGGGTTTATCGGCTCGCATGTGGTGCGGCTGTTTGTGAACAAATATCCTGAGTATAAGATCATTAACCTGGATAAGCTCACCTATGCCGGCAACCTCGCGAACCTGAAGGATATCGAGGATAAGCCGAACTACCGCTTCGTGAAGCTGGATATCTGCGATTTCGACGGTGTGCTGAAGCTCATGCAGGAGGAGCATGTGGACGGAATCATCCACCTGGCGGCCGAGAGTCACGTGGACCGCTCGATCAAGGATCCGTTCACGTTCGCGCAGACGAATGTCATGGGAACGCTGAGCCTTCTGCAGGCGGCCAAGGCCTATTGGGACGGAAACTATGAAGGGAAGCGGTTTTACCACATCTCAACCGACGAGGTGTACGGAGCGCTGGAGATGACGGATCCGGAAGGCGTGGAGCCGCCGTTCACCACGAAGGCCAGCTCCGGAAAGCACCACCTGGCTTATGGCAGCAAGTTCTTTACGGAGGACCTGAAGTATCAGCCGCACAGCCCGTACAGCGCCGCGAAGGCCAGCAGCGACCACTTTGTCCGTGCCTTCCACGACACCTACGGCCTGCCCACCATCGTCACCAACTGCTCCAACAACTACGGTCCGTACCAGTTCCCGGAGAAGCTCATTCCGCTGTTTATCAATAACATTCGGCACAGAAAACCCCTGCCCGTGTACGGGAAAGGCGAGAACGTGCGCGACTGGCTGTACGTGGAGGACCACGCGCGGGCCATCGACCTCATCTTCCATGAGGGAAAGGTAGGGGAGACCTACAACATCGGCGGGTTCAATGAGTGGAAGAACATCGACATCATCAAAGTGCTCATCAGCACCGTCGACCGCCTCCTGGGCCGCCCTGAAGGGGCCGACGAAGACCTCATCACCTACGTCACTGACCGCGCCGGCCACGACCTCCGCTACGCCATCGACTCCTCCAAACTCCAGCGCGAACTGGGCTGGGAACCCTCCCTCCAGTTCGAAGAAGGCATCGAAAAGACCGTCCGCTGGTACCTGGACCACCAGGACTGGATGGACAACGTCACAAGCGGGGATTATCAGAAGTATTACGAGGATATGTATAAGGGCCGATGAAGAAGATTTTAGTTACCGGCAGTGCCGGATTCATAGGCTCCAACCTGGTACTGAGGCTCCTGAAGGAAGGTTTTCAGGGAAAGCCAGTGCACATCGTGGGCCTGGATAACCTGAACAATTACTATGACCCTTCGCTGAAGGAGTACAGGCTTTCTGTCATTCTGAGCGCAAGCGAAGAATCTGCCTCCCAATACCGCTTCGTAAAAGGAGACCTCGCCGACAAGGCCCTCATCGACAAACTCTTTGCCGAAAACAAGTTTGACATTGTGGTGAATCTGGCCGCTCAGGCCGGTGTGCGTTACTCCATCGAGAATCCGGATGCGTACATCCAGAGCAACATGATCGGCTTTTACAATATTCTGGAAGCCTGCCGGCACAATCTGGTGGAGCATCTGGTATATGCCAGCTCCTCCAGCGTGTACGGCGGCAACAAGAAGGTGCCGTTCAGCACCGACGACCGGGTGGACAATCCGGTGAGCCTGTACGCCGCGACCAAGAAGAGCAACGAACTGTTCGCCCACTGCTACTCGAAGCTTTACGATATCCCCACGACGGGCCTTCGCTTCTTCACGGTGTACGGCCCAGCCGGGCGTCCGGACATGGCGTACTTCGGCTTTACGAATAAGCTCTTGGCCGGAAAGACCATCCAGATTTACAACTACGGCAACTGCCGCCGGGACTTCACCTATGTGGACGACATCGTCGAGGGTATCATCCGTGTGATGGGGAAGGCTCCCGAACGCAAGAAAGGGGAGGACGGCCTGCCCATTCCGCCGTATGCCGTGTACAACATCGGCGGCGGCCAGCCGGAGAATCTGCTGGACTTTGTGAACATCCTGCAGGAAGAACTTGTCCGCGCAGGTGTCCTTCCGGCCGACTATGACTTCGAGGCCCACAAGGAACTCGTTCCCATGCAGCCCGGCGACGTGCCCACAACGTATGCCGATGCATCGGCCCTGGAAAGGGACTTCGGCTTTACCCCCAAGATCACCCTCCGCGAAGGGCTTCGCCATTTCGCCGAATGGTATAAAGAGTATTATGGCTAATTATCACATTTTCAGTCCGTACAGAGTTTGCCCGCTGGGGGCGCATGTGGACCATCAGCATGGGCTGGTGACGGGTTTCGCCATTGACAAGGGCGTGGACCTCTGGTTCGACGTGCGGGAAGACAGCCAGGTGATCCTGGACAGCCAGACGTTCAGCGGCCATGTGGAGTTTGACATCGCCATGCCCACGCTGGTGAAGCAGGGCAACTGGGGCGACTATGCCCGCGGGGCCAAATTCGCCCTCCAGAAGCGCTTCAAGCTGGAAAAAGGCATCGAGGGAACCATCAAAGGCTCCCTGCCGGTGGGCGGGCTTTCGAGCTCTGCCGCTGTCCTCATCGCCTATGTGATGGCCTTCGCCAAGGCCAACAACATCACGCTCGCAGCGTTCGAGGTGATGAAGATCGCGTCGGAGGCGGAGCGGGAGTACATCGGCCTGAATAATGGTCTGCTGGACCAGGCGTGTATTGCGCTGGGAAAGAAGGACCATCTTTTGATGCTGGACTGCGAGAGCAATGAATACAGGCTTATCCCGAAGGCCGACAACATGCCTCCCTTCGAGCTGGGCATCTTTTTCAGTGGCCTTACCCGCAGCCTGATGTCTTCCGACTACAACCTCCGCGTGACGGAGTGCAAAACGGCCGCCTGGATTGTCCAGGCCTATGAAAATGTGCCCCTAAAGACCCACGACAAGACGTTCCTTCGCGATGTGCCGGAGTCTTCGTTCAAGCGGAACAGGGACAATATGCCGCCGCGCTTTGCCCGCCGTGCGGAGCATTTTTACTCTGAGCACAAGAGAGTGCGTGAGGGCATTACGGCTTGGGAGACCGGCAACCTGGAATGGTTCGGCAGTCTTTCGAAGGCCAGCTGCGAGAGCTCCATCCATAATTACGAGTGCGGCTCGCCGGAACTCATCGCTATTTACGAAGCTATGCTCACCACCGACGGCATCTACGGTGGCCGATTCTCCGGCGCCGGCTTCAAGGGCGCCTGCATTGCGCTGGTGGATCCCGCCAAGAAGGAGAGCATCGAAAAAGAGATTACTGAGAAGTATTTGAGCCGCTTCCCGCAGTATAAGGACACCTTCAAGGTGTACTTCTGCAAATCAGACGATGGGGCAAGGTTTGTATGAAAAACATTGTTATAGCCGCAGGATACGCAACGCGTTTGGGAGAGCTTACCAAGAACTTCCCCAAACCGCTGCTGCAGATTGGTCAGAGCACCATTCTGGGGCGTATGCTGGATGACATCGACCGCATTCCGGAGATTGATGAACACATCATCATCACCAATCATAAGTTTGCGCATATCTTCGAGGAATGGGCGGCAGGGAGGCTGGGAAACACAGACTCCGGTAGCCTTCGCTTCGCTCATCCCTCCCACCGCTACGCGGCGGGCCCCTCCCGTTCATGCGGCCACGGGCGGCCACAGGCCCCGGAGTCTGTGCCTCCCAGCCATAAGCCCATCACTATCGTAGATGACGGAACGGAGACGAACGAAACGCGGCTGGGAGCTGTCTGCGACTTGCTTTTTGCCATGGATAAGCTAAAGTTGGACGATGACTTGCTGGTTGTGGCGGCCGACAATATCCTGGAGTTCTCCTTCCGGGAATTCGTGGACTACGCATACGCCAAGGGTACAAGCTGCATCATGTGCCATGAGCAGCCTTCCATCGAGAAACTCCAGCGGACTGGGGTAGTGGTGCTTGATGATAATTACAAAGTGCTGGAGATGGCGGAGAAACCCCAGGAACCGAAGACGCACTGGGCCGTTCCTCCTTTCTATATTTATATGAAGAAAGACCTGGACCTCGTCCGCCACTCCGTGGAGAACGGCTGTGGCAAGGATGCCCCCGGCAATCTGGCGCACTATATGGTGGAGCACACCGTCATGCACGCCTGGCCCATGAGCGGAGGCCGATTTGACATCGGCTCTCTGGATACGTATTACGAAGCAGTAGAAAAATATAAATAAAGCGCACTCCCTCTGTCATTTCGAGCGAGCGCAGCGAGTCGAAAAATCTCATATTATTATGAAAATAGCAGTAGCAGGAACCGGTTACGTCGGCCTTTCCATAGCGACGCTTTTGGCACAGCACCATCAGGTGACGGCCGTGGACGTGATACCGGAGAAAGTAGAGAAGATTAACAGGAAGGTTTCGCCCATCCAGGACGAATACATCGAAAAATACCTGGCCGAAAAGCCGTTGAACCTGGTGGCGACGCTGGACGGACGCAAGGCCTATGCCGATGCTGATTTTGTGGTGATTGCCGCCCCCACCAACTATGACTCCAAGAAGAACTTCTTCGACACGTCCCACGTTGAGGAGGTGATTGAGCTGGTGCTGGAGGTGAATCCGGATGCGGTGATGGTGATCAAGTCCACCATTCCGGTGGGGTACACCAAGCACGTCCGCGAGAAATTCAGCTACCGCGAACGCCAGGCCGACGGTTCCTTCAAAGTCGTCGTCCCGAAGATCATCTTCGCCCCTGAGTTCCTTCGCGAGAGCAAGGCGCTGTATGACAACCTGTATCCGTCACGTATCATTGTTGGTTATGATGAACCGGAATGTCATTCTGAGCGCAGCGAAGAATCTCTAGCGCAGGCTGCCCACACCTTCGCCGCCATCATCAAGGAAGGCGCCATCAAGGAGGATGTGCCGGTGCTGTTCATGGGTACCACGGAGGCAGAAGCGGTGAAACTCTTCGCCAATACTTACCTTGCACTACGCGTTTCCTTCTTCAATGAGCTGGATACTTATGCCGAGATGAAGGGCCTTGACACCCAGTCCATTATCGAGGGCGTGGGGCTGGATCCCCGTATTGGCACGCATTATAACAACCCGTCCTTTGGGTATGGCGGTTATTGTCTTCCCAAGGATACCAAGCAGCTCCTGGCCAACTTCAACGATGTGCCGGAAAACCTCATCAAAGCCATTGTGGATTCCAACCGCACGCGTAAGGATTACATTGCGGACCGCGTGCTGGAAAAGGCCGGATACTACACTGCCTCAAGCGCTTATGATGCCGTGAAGGAGAGGGAAGTGGTGGTCGGCGTTTATCGCCTCACCATGAAGTCCAACTCCGACAATTTCCGTCAATCGGCCATCCAGGGCATCATGAAGCGCATCAAGGCCAAAGGCGCCAAAGTGATTATTTTCGAGCCCACGCTGGAAGACGGCACCACCTTCTTCGGCTCGCGTGTAGTGAATGATTTAGTTGCATTTAAGGCACAGGCTGATGCAATCATTGCCAACAGGTATGATGCCGTTCTGGACGATGTGCAGGAGAAGGTCTATACGAGGGATATTTTTAAGAGAGACTAGGTAGATGAATGTCTTATACATCATAGGAAACGGCTTGGATATTGCCCATCACATGAAGACTTCCTACCAGGATTTCTTCAATCATTATCTTACACTTCCTTCTCCAGATGCCGATATTGAGGCTATGAAAAAAGACATCGATCAGCACAAGTATGAAACCTGGGCCGATTTGGAGATAGGAATGGGCGCCTATGCAAGAAAATGTGCCAATAAGGATGTATTCTTGAAATGTCTTGCCGATATCAAGTCTTCACTGAAAGCGTATCTTGATATAGAGAGCGAGAAAATAGCAGATTTCACGACGAACTCATTATTGAGCTTTACAAATCCGGATACTCTTCTTGAACCGGAACCTGGCATTCGGTTCAATGCCTTTTTGAATGGGAGGCGGTCTAATTATGTTATTGATGTTATTACGCTGAATTATACTAATACATTAGAGTCTCTGTTAGGATATAGAGACAGCGAGTTTCAACTTGCTCCATTTGTCTCTTTCCGTTCTATCAATCACTTGCATGGAACTCTGGACAATATGATGGTTATGGGCGTGAACGATGCTTCGCAAATAGACAATCCGGAGATTCGTTCCGACGAGGATGTGATAGAAGAGTTCATCAAACCGGAGTATAACGATGCTTGTTTAAACAACAAGAATTCCATCTGTGAGGCCCTCATTCGGCAAGCCGATATAATCGTTCTGTACGGCACTTCTCTGGGGCAATCCGATGATAAGTGGTGGAAGTTGATAGGGAAACGGATGGAAACGGATCGATACCCCTTGCTTGTCTATCTCGCTCATGATGCAAAAAAGAATCTTGCCTCGGAACCCAACCATCTTAGAAGATGGACCCGAGAGTACGTCCGTGAGATTAAGGATAAGTTTGGGATTCTGCTCGAAGACAGAGTTCTGGCCGATAGAGTGTGCGTGGCCATCAACAAACAGTTATTCCCGCTGATAAGGGTAAGAATGAGTTCTGCACAGACAAAATAAAACAAGTAGATTCCGATATGACTAAGAATCAAAACTTTATTAAAGTGAGCAAAGGCAAAGTAGAAGCAAAGCTTGATGTCTTTATTTACGAGAATGACGGATTCAAGATTGCATATGCTCCTGCTTTGGATTTGATGGGCTATGGAAAAACTGTGGAGGATGCCAAAGCTTCTTTTGAAATTGTGGTTGAGGATTTCTTTGAAACCACACTTCAAATGAAGACCTTGGCAGAGTACCTGAAGCAACATGGCTGGACCAAGGAGGCAAGGAAAGTCGAATTTCTCTCGCCTCAGGACTGGAATATCTTTGAGAATCCTCAGCTTCAGGATATCTTTTCCAATGATTTCCAGAAACAGACTATGCCCGTCAACTACGCCTTTGTATAAATTATGGGGAAGTACAGCAATATCTCCGTTGCCAGATTTCGGAAGATCTTGAAGGCTTTGGGACTGGAGCAGGTGAGGACAAAAGGAGGACATGAAATGTGGTGTAAGGAGGGAATGCTAAGGAACGTCGTGTTTCAAAACCATGTAGAGCCTATACCGGAGGATATTGTGTTGAATAACATTCGATCTCTCGGAATAACAAAAGAAGAGTTTGATAAGAAACTCAAGGAAATCAAGAAGTAAATATGGATACATCATTGATAAGACCATGCAGGAGATGATAGGCCGACGCTAATCAAGGAAGATCCGAAACAAAGATAAAAACCATACAGAAGCTGAGGGCCTATAGGCTGATAATAAGCCCATTTGATTCCCGCCAGGGAATATATTGCACAATGGAACAGGCTGCTTACGAATTATGTGAGTGAGGACTTGCTCAACCATACCCGCTACTTCGCAGAGCTGTCAGCCCATATCCGCACCGGCAATTTTGCAGACAAGCACCCTGAAACCTGGAACCTGGAACCCAGAGTCTGCACCATGAAACCCCCAGCCCCGCAGCCCCGGTTTCCATCAATATCACCATACCCACAGCCCATCAGGTGAACATCAACCCACAACGAGTTATCAACAGCCTGCTGGACAAGGATGGTACAACAAACGAATAACCCGGAGTAATGAAGAAATTACCTCCATATCATATCCGTCAACAGTTCCTGAACGGCAAATTGTCGCCCAAGTCCATTGCCACGACAATGAACACCTTCAAGAACGGGCTGGACTATGCCCAGTTGGCAGAGAACCTGCCCAACATCTTCAGCATCCACCCGAAGCTGAAAGGGTTGATATGGGGCGAACTGTTCCCGCACCAACTTGGCGACCTCGGAACCTCCAACCACTACTATTTTGTGGCCTCCGATGCCATGGCAGAGATAGAATGGGTGATGGTACAGGTGGCTAAGAATCGCAAGCAGGTAGCTCAGTTTGTCAGCCTGCGCGACCAGGTGTTCAACCATATCCTGCTGGGTGACTACTCCCGTGCTGAGTCCGTCTTGGACGACCTCCGGCAGGGGCTGGGCCTGTCGGTATGGTACTACGAGATGCGTATCCTCATCCTCAGCCTGTCCGAGCGCGAAACGGAGATTTATCCGCTCTTGGAACAGATCAACCGCGCTGCAGAGCAGTCCACGGTGAAGGGCAAGACGGGCTTCGTGCCTTTCCTGACCCATTTCTTCTACCTGCGCTCGTCCGAGAGCACCGCAGCCAACTTCGACTACGAACTGGAGCGGCAGTCCAAGCGCAACCGCAATTCGTTCCAGTCCGACCGTTTCAACTACTATAAGCACCGCCTCAACTATTTTGCCACCATGGAAAATGTGGAGGTGGAGAGCCCGCTCATCTACGAAGCCACCAATGCACTGGTCGATCGCTACCAGACCTTGGTGTCGGTACTGCGGGCCCTGTTTATCACCAACCCGAAGAAGCGCGACGCCGCTTCCGACGTAGCCCTGCGTCTCTACCGCCTGAGCAAGGACGCCTGGCTCCTGCCCCTCGTGGCATGGAAGAACGGCGATGACCTGCCCGATACTTATGACGACCCTGCGTTCCTCTCTCTCCTGAATGCCTATTATCGTCAGGATTACAATGAGGCGTTGAAACAGTGTCGCGAGTATGTGAAGCAAAACCCCAACTCCTTGGACACCATGCGCATTTATGTGCAGTCGCTTATACAGACCGACAAGGCCTACCAACCCATCCACCGTGGCCAGTCATCACTCGCCAATGAGGTGTCGCGTTGCCTGTTCGAGGTATTGTCCGAGCAGTCCAACAATACGCCCCTTCTGGCACTGGCCAATCTCAACAAGCGACTCTATGGTCTGCCCATAGCCGGTGCCATCCATGCCTTCCTGAGCGAGCAGGGGTCAAACCACCAGTTACCGCTGTTGGGATTCACTTACAGCCAGACCTTCGATCCGCTCTATGCCAAAGTGTGGAACGCAGCAGGCGTCGAGCATGCCGCAAAACGTGCGCTTGCCTACCTGCGAAAAGGTGAGGCCAAAGGCATGCAGGGCATCGTGACCGACTACTATAAGGCCTATTTCGATGGCGCTGTCCCCCCTGAAGGTATAGCCTCCTACCGCACCGAGCGCGACAAGGCGGAAAGTGACTATCAGCACGGTGATTACCAGGCCTGCATCGATGCCTGCCAGCGACTGTTGCAGAACTATGGCAAGTCGCTGACAATTTGCCAGATGGCTGCTGAGTATATCTTCAAATGCTACGAGAAGCTGGGTCTCAAGAAGGAGGCTATAGCGTTCTATGTCGAAGAGTTTATCAAGAAGCAGTCCCACACCAATCGCGTCCGTCTCGACGATTTTGTTCAGCGGCTGCGCAACGAGCGTTACAAAGGTCTGAAAGCCAACCTCGATTCTCAGATTTTCATCCTTCTGAATGCCGAAGAGGACGAACAGAAAGCGATGGCCTTGGAGAAATATATGAGCTATCTGGAGGTGGAGGACACCGAAGGACTTATCGAGGAAATGAAGCTTCAGCCCGACCAGGAACGTGTCGAATACTTCCTGACCCTGCTGATGGACAGCGATGTGATGCGACATCTCACCTACATCGAAAGCACCTCTCAGATGTTGGAGGAACAGCAGAAGATTGCCCAGTACCTCACCTCGCTGGACAGCGACAGCCACGACTACTATGTGGAATACAACAAGCAACTTATCGAGCAAACGCTTATCTATAGTAACATCGAGAAACTGGACGAAAGCCGCATCTACGTCAATGCTGAAGCCATCGTTAAATATGACCTCACCGACTACGAGAACCTCTATGTACAACTCAAGGAGATAGCCAAGACCACCATGCAGGTGGGCAGCATCTACCTCATTACGCTTGGCGGCGACGACGCTCTCGATGTGGCAAACCCCGACATCATTGGCGGCAATATCCAGACCACCAAGAACTCGTCCATCGACATTGCGTCACAGCTGTTTAATTCTATATGCCACAAATACCTCTTCAGCAAGTTCGGGCTGAAAACCTATCTCAGCACCCGCATCCGCCACGGGGTGCTGGAGGGCGAGTTGCGGTCGGTCTTCGACTCCCGCAATCTGGTGCTGCTCACCGAAGGCTCCAAATACCGCCCCACCGATTACTGGCAGCGGCTGTTCGCACTCAACAGGGTAGAACAGGAACAACTGATGAACTATCTGGCTGACTTCTCGCGCGAACTGCTCCACACCATTGAGTCGTTCAAGGAGGAAGTACTGCAAATCCGCACCGCTGACGACGAAAAGGGTATGTTCGACTACCGCCTGCCCGACGAACGCAAGAGTGTCTATGTGCAGGCTGCCCTGAGCATCACCGACAACTATCAGGACTTCTGTCGCGAGGTGATAGCCGGGCTGAATATGGAGACCGAACGCTCCCTGGAGAAAATCCGCGAGGCGGTGCGCACCCGCCTGGGCGAGCAGTTTGACAAGATTATAAGCGAACTGGAAAAACGGCTGGAGTCTTTCAACTCCAAACACTTCTTTGCCGACCTCAGAAAGGCCGTCTCCGACTCCCGCGCCGACTTGCAGGGCAAACTCGTTAAGATAGAGAAATGGTTCACACTCCAGTCGGGCAAGTTCGACGACTTCGAATTGGAACGCCAGTTGGAACTGGTGTGGGAGGTCATTGCCCGCCAGTACCCGAACCTGCGCATCAATGCCCGGTTCGACACCGACGATGCCAAGGTCATCTTGCAGGCGCGGTACTACCGTTCCGTGGCTGACGTGCTGACCATTATCTACAACAATATGTTCAATCACGGCAGCACACAGCCGTTCGACAATGTGGCAGTTATCGCCCGAAGGAGCGGCGACCAGCTGCGGCTGCATTTTGAGAACCTGACCGTCAAGTCTGACGAAGAGGTGAACGATGATATCAAGAAGAAACTGGAGTCCAACCGCTTCCAGCTGGAGCACGGAAGCGGTCTTTCCAAAGTGAAAAATATTGTGGTGAGTGAGTTCGGTGGCAGCAGCGACGACTTTTCTGCTGTTGCCCGTGGCGGGAAGTGCCACGTGGACCTGGTTCTGCAATTGGAAAAACTAGTCAAACCGTATGAAGATACTATTGGTTGAAGACGTAGAGGGCAAGGCCAACAGCATTGTCGGTTGCATCAAGGAGGAGTATCCCGACTGCGAGATAGTGACACGTAGCTCGTATCACTCCGCCGCCAAGGAGATATATCTTCACCATGCCGACTACCAGCTCATACTGCTCGATATGTCCATGTCCACTTACGACAAGAATATTGAAGAGTTGGGCGGTGTGCCCGAGGCCATGGCCGGCAAGCGCATCCTGGAGGGCATGTTCCTGCGCGAGATCGAGACCAAGGTGGTGGTGGTGACGATGTACGACCGCTTTGGCGGCGAGAAACTCAATGAGCTCGACAAAGAGTTCCAGAAGGAATATGCCGACTTCTACCGTGGCTATGTCTTCTTCTCGTTCAACAAGGCAGACTGGCAGCGGGTGTTAATCAATAAAATCAAAGAGATAGTATGATACGTGTACTGATAGTCGATGACCGTCCGGAGAAGATAGCAGCCATCCGTAAAGTGCTTGTAGAACGTTGCTCGGTGTCCGACGAAACCATCGATGAGGCCAAAAGTGTCTCGACGGGGCTGAAGGCGCTGAAACGGCAGTTCTACGACCTGGTGCTTCTCGACTTGTTGCTCCCGCAGTTCGACGACGACGAGACAGCCAGCGAAGACGGCGGACTGAGCTTCCTCAAGTCACTCAACTCAGCTGGTGACCTCACGTTGCCCTTGCAGATTATCTGCCTCACCGAGTATGCCTACATCCTCAACGGTAATCGTGGCGAATACGACCGTTTGATGGTCAGTTCCATCGTGAAGAAAGATGGCGACTCCCAGTGGATTGACCAGATAGCCGCATTGGTCAACTATTCGCAGCGTCTGCGCTGCCATGTGGAAGAAGTACTCGTGTCGAAAAACAAGTTCGATGTGGGTATCATCTGCGCCCTTCAGGAAGAGTTCGAGATGCTCTTGGATGCCTTTGGCCGCAAAAAATGGACTGACTTTGAGCTGGATGGCATTCCCTACCGCTTCAAGGAAATCCATCTAACCACTGAGGAAATGCAGCCGGTGAGGGTGGTGGCTGCCTGTGCCTGTCAGGCAGGAGGTGCCGCTACAGCAGCCTTGGCCTCGCTGATGTACGGTTCCATGAAGGTCGATTATCTGTTCATGACAGGCATTACGGGTGGCATCAAGCAGGAGGATAAGATTTGTCTGGGCGATGTGGTCATCGCCAAGTCCATTCAAGACTATGCGGCAGGCAAGGTGGCAGAGCAGAGCGGTGGCGATGTGCGGCTGCTGAAAGAGAATGTTTTGTTCCAGGCCCATGCTGACCTGCTTAATAAGATGTCTGAGTTTGTGGCTGACAACGAGGTGGTCAGCGCGATGAATGCCCGTGTCAAGGCAGCCCGGCTGAAGGTTCAGGATCGTGAACAGTACGCCGTTCATATTGCCCCTACCGCCAGCGGCCCCTTTGTGATGACCTCCACCACCATGGTGGCAGAGTTGAAGAAGGCAGATCGCAAACTCAGTGCCGTTGATATGGAGGGATACGCCTTGTATTGCACGGCACATGCCTTCAATAAACCTGCGCTTTGGATAAAAGGAGTGTCGGACATGATGGATGCCAGCAAGGATGACCGTTATCATCAGACAGCCTCCTATGCCAGCGCGTGCCTGCTGTTGCAGTTTATTAAGGATAAGTTATACTGTTGAAACCTTGCACTAAGCGTGCTGCGCACGCATTAGCAAGCACTTAGCAAGCCCAAACAGCTTGCTTGAGCTTGCCAAGTCCTTGCTTAGGACTTGCTAAGTGCTTGCCTGCGGTATGAAAAGATAAATCTCGTTTGATTGAACGAATTCAAAAGTGAATATGGATTGGGTAGAAACATTACCATTACAATGTCCTCCTGCGGACGCGGTACCTCCTGAAGGGGAGTATTACAGAGCTGTATCAGCTAATTGCTCCGAGGGTGATTTTGTCCCTTATGCAAGGCTTTATCCGATGAGAAAATATACAGGTTCTCAAGCGTGTATTGCAAGAGGACTGTCCATTTTTGCCAATATGAATGATTGTGTAGAGGCAACGAAGTTACCATCTCTTCAAAAATTGGGACAAACGTGTGTTGCTAAGATTACTCTTACTGCGAAAGATGGGGCTATACATAAAGGGCATCGCACAGATTCTCACTATTCATGGTGGAGAACTCGCGATTTTGATTTGAATACGTCAGTTGAACTAGTTAAAGCTCCTGCGATATGAAAACGACTATAACAATAGATAAAGTTCTTGTCTATTATGATTTACCGCAAGTGTTTGTTGGTAGAGACGTGGTAGGTGGCTTGTTCCTGTGCTTGCTTGAGGAATCTCAGGAGGAATACGATGAATATTTGGGAATCAGAATATCCCAATACAAGTTATTTGAGTTTCTGGCAGGGAAGGTCGATTTGCGTAGTATTTACACACAGCCAGAGATACACCAATATTATGTAATTCGTGGTTTTAATGAGTATGAAGTAATAGAGTCAAAGAGTGTTGTTGAAGAAAACGACTTACCTGCTCAAGATTTTTATATTCATTATGATTTAGACCCTAATGAGATTATAAACAAGGAAGTTACTGAATTGAATAAACCGGTGTTTCACATTGGCGTCGTCGATGAACAAAGCCGCCCTGATGTTGATGTAGAGGTGCTTGGGAGAATATTGATTTCCTTTAAGGGATTGTATTCTAACGTTATGCCCAAATTAGGTGTTACAGGCTCTAGGTCGCTAAGGGCATTCGTTGATCAGGCTGCTTCATTCAATCTTCATATTTATGCAGATGTTCAGCCGGATTTGTTTGGAACATCAGATGTTGATAAAGTGTTTGCCTACATAGATAAGATGCTGTCATTCTCGGATTCGAATGAATATATAGAATGTTTACGCAAAGTTCGCGGTTATTCTTTAAGCCATTATCGCAACCTGATTGATACCCTTATCACGAATAAGTCTACGCTTAAGTATAAATATAAAACTGCAGAACTCGAATCTGTTCCAGTTGAGAATTATGTAAATTTGACTACCTTGAAGAATATTCAGGAAATGCTTCAGCGAAACGCAGATCTTAATAGGGAAAATATTGAACTAATAGGTCACTTTACCGCTGTAAGTGCAGATCGACTGACGTGGACGTTTGAAGTGGTAGATAAAGAAGGAAACAGCAAGAAATTTAGTGGAAAGGTTGTGGATAAAGATATGTTAGATGGGGTTACACTGCTATCTAAGGAATACAAGATACTTTGTGTAGCACAGACTAAGGTTACAGAAGTGGCAAATAAAGAGAAAACGGAATACATGTTGGAAGATATAACAGATTATATACCATTTACGACAAACGACTAATTGATTTTGAGGCTCTAAGCCATCAGAACTTACGCGCATTCTGATAGGCTTATGCTTATGGGAATAGGAACCATTCACCATTAACCGTGTTCCGAGCTTGCTCGCCTGAGCACCGCTTAAAATGATTAATGTGCGAAGAACCTTGAACCATAAGTATCGCGTAAGCGGAGCCGCTTGGGGCTGTATGAGGCTCAGCTTACCTTGGCTGCTCAAGACAATAATCAAAATAGCATGAAGAAACCATTATTCATTTTTACCTTACTGATGACAGCATTGATGATGTTGCCATCTGAGGTGCAGGCCTGTTCTAAGAAGGTTGTAGTACGGCGGGGGATGGATATGGAGAAGGTCTTTGCATTGGATAACAAACAATACATTATAGAACAAGATATTGATCTTGAAGGCAAGACCGTTAAGATTGGGAAAGGCTGTACATTGGTTTTCCAGGGCGGTAGTCTTGCAAATGGAATGGTAATTGGAAATAATACGGAGGTGAAAGCCGCAAACTACGAGATTTTCAGGTCTGGAACGAGAAAATATCGTGGATATTATACGAAATGGTACGGATATGTTGCATCAACTGCAAATACGCTAACCGTCGCAGGAACGTGGAGTAACACCCGGTGTGGAGACAGGTGGACAGGAATGAATCAATACTCATCTTCGGAGTGTTCCTCCCTGGCTCTTAACAACTACATACTGTTGCATAAGAAGGGGATGAAAGTGACATTCCCTGCGAATAGTATCTATTATTGTTATGGAAAAATAGACTGTTCGAGTTATTCCGTCGATTTTTCCGGCTCCACCATTGTAAGTATTGATTTCAATAAGGTCGAAGACAAGTCATTGGCATTGCCCAAAGATGCAAGGATTTCTCAATTGAGGAGCATCTATGGTCTTGTCTTTTTTGAGGGAGATGGCGGAACGCTGGAGAATTTAACCATCGACGGTCGTGCTTCCTCCCGAAACGAGGAGGCTACTCTGGGTTCAGAGTGTCTGATAGCAATGGGAAACAATCGCAAAGCAATCATTAAAAATGTGGTGCTTAAGGATGCTGTCGGGTGTGGAATATGCACCAATGCCATTCATGATTGTGTGTTTGAAAATGTGCAGGTCCTTAAGTGTGGAGAACATGGTATCTATACCCATGCTTACAAAGGGAACATAACCTTTATGAATTGCAGATTCAACAATTGTGGTCAAAGTCCTGCCCTTTATAAACAACGTGGACAATCTTCTTGTGTGAGGTTCGCAGGGACAAGAGACCATAATGCAGAAGAGTTGAAAACACTAAAGGCATATTTCACGAACTGCTCGTTTGTTTCAACCGGCGATTTGCAGGTGGCTACAACTTATTCAGACCTCCCTTATGCCGAGTTCAGAAGTTGCGTATGGGATGGTGTAGGAGGCTATACGGTGTCGTCAGCGGAGTTGGCAGAGAAGATAGGGAAGTTGATAGAATATCGATTCTATGACTGCATAAACCCTTGTGCCAAAATCAATTCGGTGAACACCATCCGTCGCCTGTATAATTGCAAGGAAGTGAGGAATTCCTTTGCTGATGCTGTGGAGGTCGTTGATTGTGAGATAATTACCTGTTATGCTGATGTTGAGAATCGCTATAGCGATATGTTCAGCGATGAAATAGAACGTAACCTGATTTTTAAAAACTGTCGCTTTTACAAGGATGGTAGCGATGTCTCTGTCAGGAATACGGTGAGAAATCCGCGCTCGGTAGTGTTTGAGCGTTGCACTTGGGATTTCAAACCTACCGCATCTTCAAAAAATAAGGGAACTTATTTCTTGGTGCTGGATGATAATGGTCAAAAAAGGAGTAAAACTAAGACCATCCAATTTAAGAATTGCTCCATCGATATTGACCAGTATAGACTGTTATATTGCAGTGATACTGATGTAATGTTAGACAAAACCCCCGTTACAACTATATATCAAAGTTATGTGGGTAGTCCCCAAGACAAATCGAATCGTATAACGATAAAATAATAATACAAAATATGAAAGTAGTAGCTTTAATACCGATTAAATTAGGAAGTAAGCGTGTGCCACAGAAGAATATTAAGCCGTTCTTCGATGGTACACCATTGATGTCGTTCATTCAACAGACTTGTCTGGATTCGGAGTTGATAGATGAGGTGTATATCTTCTGCTCGGATGAGGCAGTGAAACCATACGTGCTTCCGGGAGTGAAATTCTTGAAGAGACCCGTTGAATTGGATGGCGATGACAAGAACGCCAATGATATTATTCGGGCCTTTATGAAGGAAGTAGATGCTGACATTTATGTCAATGCTCATACCACTTCACCCTTTGCTGAGGTGGCGACAATCAACAAATGCGTTGAGAAGGTGGCATCCGGAGAATACGATAGTGCTTTTTGTGCAGAGAATATCAAGCAGTTCATGTGGAAAGATGGGAAACCCATCAATTTTGATCCGGATCACTTCCCCCGTACACAGGATTTGCCTGATGTCTTTGCAGAGACTTCTATTGCATACGTATTTACAAAAGAATCTTTTTTGAAGCATAACAGACGTTTGGGCTCAAAACCTTATATCTGTGAGGTGGACAAGATTGAGGCAATGGATATTGACTATCCGGAAGACTTTGCTATTTGCGATGCTATTTATAGAATCAGGAAAGAATCAAACAATAAAAACAAATAAAGAGTAAAAGAACAAGATGAGTGCGAAAGTACATATCGTGGATTGCACCATCCGAGATGGTGGCTATCTTTTTGATAAAAATTCAGAACCAGAGTTTGTAAAAGGCATTTTACAGGGTCTGGTAGATGCAGGAATTGACTATATGGAAACAGGATTCCTGCAAAGTAAAGTAAATGGTGAGACCATTGTATATCACAATTCTAAAGACGTTATCAAGTATCTTCCAAAAGATCCGAAGCAGTCAACATATCTGGGTTTTTGTGACAACAGTCGTTATTCAGCAGAGGAACTTGACGAATGTGATGGCAAGTCATTCAAGTGGCTGCGCATATCTTTTGCCAAACATGAGATAGAGGACTCCCTGGAGTTCTGCAAGGCCGCTCAGGCAAAGGGGTATCGTGTGCAGTTTAACCCAATGGACAGCATCAGCTATACAATGGAAGAACGTGCTGCTTTGATAGAAAAGGTTAATAGGGTAAAACCTGCTGTGTTCTCCATTGTTGACACTTTTGGTGCCATGTATATGACTGACCTTGAAACAATCTTCCGTCAATTCGACAGCCTGCTTGACAAGAATATTATGATTGGTTTACACTCACACGACAATCTGGGGCTTTCGTGTGCACTGGCTGAACGTATGGTGCAGCTTGCAGAAGAAACTGGGAGAGAGATCTGTGTAGATGGTTCTTTGTTTGGTATGGGACGGGGTGCAGGCAATGCAAGAACGGAACTTCTTGCGGATTACCTCAACAAACACTGTGGAACAAATTATAATATTCAGGTGCTTCTTGAAACCATTGATAAGTATATTGTCCCCGTTCTCGACCATATCCATTGGGGCTATGACCTGCCCATGTTTATCTGTGGTACCAAGCATTCCCACGTGGACAACGTGAATCATTTGAAGAAAACCACGGATAGCACCATCACTGATATTTTCAATGTGATAGACATGCTGTCGCCTCAACAGCGAACAAGATACGGTGCTGGCTATTCCAAGACTGATTTCTCACAGTTGGACGAAAAATACCAAGAGTACAAGAATAAAAACAATTAGATATGAATTGCGCTGATTATTTGGTGGACTTCTTGATTAAGCATGGTGTAACCGATGTGTTTGGCTTTGCAGGCGGTTACATAGTGCCTTTTCAAGATGCTCTCTACAAAAGACCTGAAATAAAGGTTCACGTCTGCTATAATGAGCAGGGATGCTCGTTTGCAGCCAATGGATATGCCCGTACCAGTGGTAAACTCGGTGTGTATTTTACAACTTCCGGTCCAGGAGCGGTTAATGCATTTGGTGGATTGGCAGATGCTTGGTTTGACAGTATCCCCATTATGGGAATCTGTGGCAATGTTCCCACTAACGAGAAGAAAGGATATTCCGGCATTCGTCAGAATGGCTTTCAGGAAATGGACATTGTTTCGATGACGAGGCATATTACCAAGTTGTCTGTAACACCGATGAGCGCATCAAGTTTTCCTGATATTGTTACCCGTGCCTACAACATGGCCATGCTGGGTAGAAAAGGTGGTGTCATTATAGACTTCCCTTATAACATTCAAAAGACGGAGGTAGAGTTATGAACTATAAAGATTTTAAGAAACCAGTCCTTTTAGTGGGTGGTGGTGTCCGCACAGCAGGTGCAGCAGAACTTGTGGTGGAATTTGCTGTCAAGACTCATATCCCTGTACTAACAACAATGAATGCAGTTGATGTGGCACAGGGCGACCTCCGAGTAGGTATGATAGGAACATACGGGAATCGTTGGTCAAATATGATCCTTGAGAATTGCGACCTTGTTATTGCTGTCGGTGCCCGTTTAGGGCTTCGCCAGATTGGTCACAAACGTGAGTGGTTTGCGCCTAAAGCAAAATTAGTACGCTGTGACGTTGACCAGTCAGAATTGAGCCGCAATGTAAAGGATGACGAGGAGAAGCACCTGATAGATGCCAAGGCATTTATGACCTCCCTGTTAGTTGCTGACTTCCCAGATTGTTCTGAGTGGAAAGAAAGATGCCTTGCCGTTAAGGAAATGCTTGCAAAGTATGACAATACAGAAGGAAATGATGCTGTTGAAGCAATCGGTGAATTACTGCCGGAAAATCCTGTCTGTTGTATTGACATTGGTCAGCATCAGTGCTGGGTTGCACAGTCGCTTGCACTGAAAGGCCATGAAGGTCGTATTATGATTGGTGGTAGCTATGGCTCAATGGGTTGTGGCTTGCCATACGCCATTGGCGCATCCATCTCCAAAAACAATGGTATCGTTTACTGTATTACAGGTGATGGCGGTTTACAAATGAACATTCAGGAGTTGGAGACTGTAAAGCGTGAACATCTGCCCATCAAGATTATAGTGATAAACAATCACGTACTTGGTAAGATTAGTGAGATTCAACATGGTTCCTATAATGACCGCTATGCACAGACAACTGCGGATAGTGGCTATTCTGTGCCCGACTTCCAGAAGATTGCAGAGGCATACGGTATCAAAGCAGCAACCATACCTTCCTATCACGAGTTGAAAGACTACAAGGAGTGGTTCTATGATAATGATCCTTGTCTGATTAACATGTCTCTTGATCCGGATACTCTCCTGATTCCTAAGATTAAGTGGGAGACAGGTAAGATTATGCCGTTGCTTGATGAAGATTTGAATAATAAAGTATTGTCGATACTCAATTAAACTGCTATGATAAAGTTCCTTGTAATGGATGTTGACGGCACCTTGACGGATGGTAAAATCTATATGGGCGCTGATGGAGAGCTGTTCAAGGCATTCGACATCAAAGATGGCTATGCACTTCATACATTAGTGAAAGAAAATGGGATTATTCCTGTAATAATCACTGCCAGGAAAAGTCCTATGGTGATACGCCGTTGCGAGGAACTTGGAGTGACGGAAATCCATCAAGGTGTGATGAACAAGTTGGACTGTCTGAAGGATATTCTAAAAGAATATTCTTCAGCAGACCAACAATATGATTTGTCGAATGTGGCATACATAGGTGATGACCTGCTGGATCTGAAGTGTATGAATCCTATTAAGGCTGCTGGTGGCAGTGCGGGATGTCCCTCAAATGCTGTTAAAGAGTTGATTTCTGTATGCGATTATGTATCACCTTATAGAGGTGGCGAGGGTGCAGTTAGAGACTATATAGGGTATCTGATCGAAAGGAACAATCGAGTTACTGCGGACACTGATGAACTTCAGCAACGTTGTATGGAAGCAGTTGAATACTTGTCTCAATTGAAAGAAGAAGAACTTACGATAGGCAGGCATGATGTTAACGAAGGCTTCTTTTACAGTGTGCAGGAATATGAAACCGATGGGAATGTAGAGAAACCTTACGAGAGTCACAGGAAAATTATTGACATCCAAATGCTTATTTCTGGAGAGGAAATGATGCAGGTTACGGATATAAGTGGACTTCAGGTTTGTTCAGAATATGACGTGAATAACGATTGCATATTATACCATCCATCAGATAATGCAGCGGGAACAATATTAAGACCAGGAAGCGTGATGATACTTTATCCCAAAGATGCCCACAGGTCACTTCGCATTGGTAATCAGACCAGTGAAGTGAAGAAGATAGTTGGAAAGTTGAAACTGGCATAGACATTTATGCGGGATATTTTTTGTAATTGCTTTTACTTAATTGACATCAGCTTCTAAATGGATCAAAATAGCAAGCGCATAGCCAAAAACACGGCATACCTATACATTCGAATGGCTTTATTGCTGTTCATATCACTCTACACATCCAGAGTGATGCTCGATAAGTTGGGGATTGAAAACTATGGTATCTATAATGTTGTTGGTGGCTTAGCCAGTATGTTCCTTTTCTTTCGGGCGTCATTGTCTTCCGCCTCACAACGGTTTTTGAATATTCGATTAGGCGCAGGAGACTTTGAAGGAGCTCGGAAAATACTACAGCAACATCTCACCTTGTATTTGATTATTGCAGCAGTAGTTGTAATAATAGCAGAACCGGTAGGACTATGGTTACTACATAACAAGATGGTTATTCCCGAGGGACGAATGTACGCTGCAGAGGTGGTGTTCCACCTTTGTGTGGCTTCTCTCGTATTTACATTGGCAAGTATTGTCTTTGATGCGGAGATTGTCTCTAACGAGGATATGAAGGTCTACTCCATAGTGGGAGTGGTGGAAGGGTTTGCCAAGTTGGGTATTTGCTATCTGCTTGCCATATCCCCTTTTGATCGATTGATTACCTATGCTGTTTTGCTATTTGTGGTTACGCAACTTGTCCACCTCTTTTATTTCTTTTATGCACAAAGAAAATATGCTGAATGCAGATTGGGTCTGCTATGGGATAAAGGACTGTTGAAGGAGACTGGGTCTATAGTGGGTTGGGATATGTATGGTGCTGTGGTTTGGATGGCTAATGATCAAGGTGTAAACCTGCTGCTGAATATATTCTTTGGGCCGGTGGTAAACGCGGCAAGAGGTATTTCTTTTCAGGTTAATTCTGCATTATCCAATTTTACAAATAGCATATATACCGCTCTTCGTCCTCAGATAATGAAGAATTATGCTTCGGGAAACTTCCCGTACATGCATAGCTTGTTTTATAGTGGAACAAAATATTCGTTATTTGTTTTGTGGATTATCGGACTGCCACTTATGCTGGCTATTGATACAGTGCTTCACCTATGGTTGAAGGATGTGCCGGATTATACAAATACATTTACCATTCTGGTCATTTGTTATTCTTTTATCTGTGTGGCACATTCCCCATTGTTGGACATTGCGATGGCGGCAGGGGATTTAAAAAAATACATGCTGATAGGTTGTAGCATATTTTTATTGGTATTCCCAATCTCCTATGTCGTGCTGGCTCTTGGCTATTCACCAGTGTCGGTATTTGTAGTAATGATTGTAATAAGAGCAGTATTCTATTTTTCATCACTGCGGATAGTCAGCCGGATAGGAAGATTCACAATAAGGGAATATGTCAAACAAATCTGCATTCCTTTCACAGTTGTGGCGGTCCCTTCTTTTGCGGTATGTTATATCATATCGAGGAGAATTCAGATTGAACAGGTTGGCTGCTTGTTGCTTTTTATTCTGATATCTATTGCAGTAAATGGGCTAGCCATTTGGCTTGTGGGTTTGAATAAGAAGGAGAAAACACAGGTGATAGAATTGGTGAGGAACAAAATAAGAAGAAAGTAAAGATATGAGACTCAAAAGTGAAATTTACAAGATTTTAAACTGGGCGTTTATTCATTTAAGCTTTGAACGCTATCGAAGTAAACGTAAAATACGTTCTTTAAAAGACAAGTACGCAGGGAAACGGTGCTTTGTGGTATGTAATGGTCCAAGTCTAAAAGCTGAAGATCTTACAAAGATTTATGAGGCTGGAGACATCAGTGTCGCAATGAATCACATTCCCAGAATATATTCCCAGACACCTTGGCGGCCAAATATCTTGATGTGTACCGATGGTTGTGTGTTTTGGCCTAAGGGAAAAGAGTTGATAAAGAAAAGCAATGATGGTATGAAATTATTTCAATATCGCGATTGCTTTCGAGCTATCGGTTATAAAGGCCCCAAACTCTTTATGAACCTCTATGGGGATGAAAATCTGTTAGACCATCCTAAATTTTCTGAAAACTTGGAAGAAATTATCTGGAGTATTGGAACGACAGCTTATGAATCCATTGAAGTGGCCAGGTGGATGGGGTGCAAAGAGATATATCTTATTGGCTGTGATATGTCATATGCGGTTAACCTTAACCGTGATGGAACGATATATTATAACAATTCGGGAACTAACCACTTTTATGGAGCAGATAAAGATGGTTTAAGTAATGTCAAACCAGTTCCCACGTGGCAACTAAAATTGGCATTCAGAGCCGCAGATGATTATTCGCGTGCTAATGGGTTCAGAGTGTATAATGCAACAAGAGGAGGTTTTTTAGAAGAGTTTGAGCGAGTTGATTTTGATAGATTATTTGCTAAGTAAGAATATAATGCATAAAGTTATAGTAATCGGAGGAGACCATCATAATACATTAGGGATGGTTAGAAGTTTAGGAAGCAAGGGTATATTACCCGATGTATATGTAGTCAAACCTAATAGCTCTGCTGTAAGCCTAAGAAGTAAATATATAAGAGATCTGAGGGTGTTTAAAACAGATCAGGAGGTGGTAGATTGCTTGCTGGAAGATAAGCCAAGATATAAAGGAGAAAAAGCAATCCTGCTTATAGGCAGCGACCATGCAGAGGTTTGCATAGACAAACAAAGTGATGCTCTCAGAGATTATTATGTTTTCTTTAATGCAGGCGGCAATCTGTCAGATTTGATGAGTAAAGAAAGCATGTGTCAGTTGGCGGAAGAGATTGGTCTTAATGTTCCGACTCGTATCGTATTGAATATCAGTAATATGGCGGGCGCTAAAAATGTAGTGGGGGGGGGTATAAATTATCCCTGTATTACAAAAGCCATAAGTAGTCTTGATGGTGGAAAATCAGATACTACGATATGTAAGACTAAAGAAGAGTTGGAGGCGTTCTTGAAAACTCCAGGCCTTTGCCCTACAATCCAGATTGAGAAATATATAGAAAAGGAAATAGAGTTTCAGTTTATCGGATTGTCTCTCGATGGAGGTGATACAATCGTGATACCAGGACACTCTCATATAGACAGGCCCAACGGAATACAAAATACATATTTTTTCGAGTACAAAGAAAACGATTCCTCGTTTCAAGATACATTGGAAAAGGCAAAGTGTTTTATAAAAAAAACTGGATATTCTGGCATCTTTAGTATAGAGTTTCTTAGGGGAAAAGACGGAAAAGATTATTTCCTGGAAATGAATTTTAGAAATGACGGCAATGCCATATGTGTGACTGATGCCGGATATAATCTTCCTTATATATGGTATCTTTACGCAACAGGGCAAGATTACAAGGCGGAGATTGGTAATAGTGTATTTAAGCCCGTTATTTATTGCCCGGAAATTTTCTATACATTACAGTGCTCCTTTGGCGAGGTGCCGTTTTTAACATGGTTTAGGAACATCCTGAGAGCAAACAGCTTTACTAACTATTACAAGGGTGACAGCCTGTCATTGTACTGGGTTCGGTTCTCAATATGGGCGTTAGTACAATTGTGGCGAGGAATATTGATAAGAATTGGGTTGCGACAAGCCCCTAAAGAAAGCATAGGATAAAACAATGATAGAGTGTTTTAAGATACAGTTGCTTCAGTTTGATGATGCAGCAGATGTGTTTGAACTTAGTAGCGGACGGACAATATACACCGTGCCGTGCCTGAGACCTTATCTGAAAAGTGAACCAACAATTATAGAGGCAGACCCCTTCTTGTTTGTACGCAAGGACAGGCTGTATCTGTTCTATGAAAGCAAGCCTTGGCTTTCGCCTGGTGTGATAAAGATGGTGAGTACATCGGACTTAAAGCACTGGACGAAGCCTATCATAGTTTTGAAAGAACCATTCCATCTTAGTTTCCCATGGGTGTTTGAGGAGGATGGTCATGTGTATATGATTCCAGAGACGAGTGGTGCTAAAGCCATACGTCTGTATAAGGCCTGTAATGACAGTCTGATTGAGTTTAAGATGGTAAAAGAGATTGTTAAAGACATCGAGCCTCAGGACTGGAAGGTGAGTTTTGTTGATACTTCTATAGTAAAAAAGGAAGATGCGTATTATTTATTCACTACGCGACTGGACAATAACGGGACTAATATCCTTGAGCTATATGTTTCAGACACGTTGGATGGTGAGTATAAAAAACATCCCTGTTCTCCCATACAACCCAACAATAAGTTAGGGCGCAATGCAGGAAGCATCACGGCGTATGAAGAAAAACTATTGCGCTTTTCGCAGGACTGCACGAAACGGTATGGAGATGATGTTCATGTGAGTGAGATAGTAGAATTGACACCAGAAAAATATCAGGAGAAGCTGATAAGAGAAAATCTCATTCCAACCGAAACTCCATTCTATAGGGAGGGGGGGCACCAGTATAATGCGGTGAGATACAATGGACAATGGATAGTGGCAACCGACGCGAAAGAGTATCATAAAATGACAATTCACAGGTTGATGAATAAAGTCAGGCGCATGTTGCATTTCTAATTGCGAAATTCTATACAAAACAAATGAATATACTTTACCAGTGTTCAGAGTATCCTCCATTTCGTAACGGGGGGATAGGGACGGCAACGAAGATTGTCGCAGAGGAGTTGGTCAGTGAGGGACATCATGTATATGTGGTGGGTTATTATATCGACCTGCCACAAACAGAGATGGTCGAAGAAATAAACGGTGTTACAGTTTATCGCTTCAATTTGGGATTGAGAAGAGGAAAATTTCGTCAAAAAATCTTTCCTTTGCTGAATAAGTTCCATCTGGTGAGTCATCTGATTCAGAGGGAACTAACGTGGTATGAAGAGAAAATCGAGACGCTGATTAAGAAGCATGATATAGATGTTCTTGAGATGACCGATTTCTATACTTTTAATTTTTATGATACCAGATTGAGATTTAAGCGGTTCAGCGTTCCTACTGTGATTCGGGTTCATGGGTCTGCCTCTTTTATACAGCATTACTCTGGCAAAGAGCAGTCGTGGGTGGTGGCTAACGACAAGTCACATCTTGAGCGAGCTGATTACCTTTGTTCGGTAAGTAAATTCGCTGAGAGGTATGTCATTGAAACCTTCCCGGAAGTGCATTTCAAGAAGCGTGAGGTCATTTATAATCCTATCGAAAGCAAGTTCACAAAGAATAATCCTCCTTCTGACAGCAAAGTGATACTTTTCATAGGGAAACTCATAAAGACAAAAGGTTCCTATGCTCTGGCAGAGGCATTCAATAAAGTAAGTGCAGACTATCCGGAATGGCGACTACATTATGCCGGCAATGGTGAAAGCGAACCTATCATAGCATCATTGAAGCCAGAAGTGCGTGAACGGGTTGAATTCTTGGGCTTTTGCGGAAGGAAAAAAATACAGGAGGAGATAGACGGGTGTGCTTTTGCCTGCATTCCTTCTTTCTTTGAAAATTTCAGCATGGTGCCGTTGGAAATCATGGGGCGTGCACGTGCGATGATATTTACCGAACGTACCAGTGGCGGTGAGATAGTTTCAGACGGTGCGGATGGCTATACTGTGGATCCGAACAATGTGGATATGATAGCGGAGAAGATGGAATCTCTGATGAAGGATGTTACGCTACGTAATACGTTTGCGGAAAGAGGCTATAACAAAGTGGTCAACCAATACACATCACAACAGGTAATAGCGCAACTGCTTCGCTTTTATAATGAATGTGTTGACGCGAGAATGAAAAATTAATATGATACTGTTTCTTATATTTACAATACTTTGGGGTGTTCTTTTGTTCGAAATGAAAGAACGCAAAGTGAAACCACAAGTGGTATGGCTGACGTTAGGTTCTCTATTTTTGTATTGGGGGTTCTCCTATACCAATGCCCCTGATACGGAGGGTTATATGGACTTCTTCGACATGCTGTCCACAAGTGGTTGGGTACTGGACTCGCTTTATGGTTCCGCTGCCGGCGGTATGGAGCCGGGTACTTTTATCTTGATGCAGTTGTGTAAGAAAGTGTCAAGTTCATATTATTTCTTTCAAGCTGTTATTCTTCTGATAGACTTGTTGCTTTCCTTCTGGGGGCTGAAGAAACTTCTGGGAGATAAAGAGCAGCCTACGCTATTCTTCTTGCTCTTCGCTTTCTGTACGCCAATGTTTTTGGCTGCCATGCGGCAAGGTGTGGCCATCGCCATTATGATATTCTGTTTGCCACTCTTCCGGGATAACAAATACTACTTCTATGTGCCTTTGATAATATTGGCTATTTTCTTCCATCAGAGCGCCATCTTATTCTTCGCTATTCCTGTGGCGATGTGGGTGGCAAAGAAGGTGAGGACGAGCAGCAACGTGGGTTGTATCATTGTGTTCTCGATTTTCGTGGTTTGTAATATATGCTATTTGTTTGGTATAAGCGCGGGTGTTTTTATCGAACGTTATCTGGGAGGTTTCGTTTACGACTCCTCAATGAGTACAAGCCGCGAGATGTCTTTTGCCGGTGCCACTGAAGAATCTAATTTCGGTATTTTGAAAGTGCTGGAGATGGATGTGTGTTACCTGATATTCTTCTTCTCCAAAAAAGACTGGAAGTCGGATGCGCATAATTATATGGGGGCATTCTTCCTGGTGTTTTTCATCTTGAATATGCTGGTGGGCGGTATTATTATTCACAGATTGTCTTACTATCTTCGCATACCTTATTATTTTGTCTTGTATGAATCGTTAAGGTATATGTTTAGGACGGGATTTAAATGGAATTTCAGACTGGCTAATCTGGCAATATTTGTTTATATGCTTTCCCTTTTTGTAATACAGGATTTGTCGGGGGGTAAATATGTGTTTGAATACCATCTTTTTGAGTTGTTTTAGATTATAGTGACAGAAAAAATATGAAACTGACAATCGTTCTTACGGTATATAACAAAGAGCCTTTCCTGCGCAGGGCGCTGGATGCTTTGTTGAATCAAGAGAATACAAAAGAAAATGACTACGAGGTGCTGGCCGTAAATGACGGCAGTACCGACGGTTCTGCTGCTATCCTTGAGGAATATGCAGCTAAAGACAGCAGGGTGAGAATTCTGACACAGGACAATCAAGGTCTGTCTATGGCTCGCAATAATGGAGTAAAGGCAGCAAAGGGAGAGTATGTATGGTTTGTTGACGCTGACGATACTATCTCTGCAAAAGCAGTACGTTTTATTTGTGATGCTACACAAGAGCATCCAGATGTGATACCTATCTATGCCCGCACGGAGGGAGTAGAGCGGGTACGTAATGCAGTGTCACCTGACGCAAAAACGGGTAAAGACATCCTATTAGGAGGACATTGGGAGCAATGTGGTGTATTTTGGGTTTTAAGGAAGAACTTCTTGAAAGAAAATAATCTTCAGTTTATGCCTGGGGTTTATCATGAGGATGCGGAGTTTACACCACGTATGCTGTATGCCGCTCAAAATGTGAAGGTGGTACCAGAAGTCCTTTACACGGTTTATCGGGAACAAAATTCAATAACGACAACCCCTTATGCAAAACGCGCATTTGACTGTCTTACCGTTGCTGAGAGTTTATCTCGTTTTGTTGTAGAAAAAGGTGAGACAGAAACTGTTGTGGGTAGAGTAATATACAGCTGTGCATCTCTCCTAATTAATAATGGCTTGGCTGTTATTGTACAGAACAGTAAAGAAGAGCAGGATAGAATGAATCAGATTTTTTTCGAAAAAAAGCAATCGCTGTTACGTTCGTTAAGGTCTGCGTTACCAAGGAAGTATCGTATGGAATGTCTACTATTGAGCGTTTTCCCGAGGCATGCTGTATGGGTTTATAAAGTTCTTAAAGCAATCTAACAATAATCAAAATGGCCACAAAAATCTGCATGTCTTTCAACAACTTGTCTATATATAGACGGGCAATCTATACAATGATAGATAAAAAGTATGATTGTGATTGGTATATCGAAGATCAGGATACTGGGGTAAACTCATTTAATGACAGTGAACTTCATCGTGTTAAAAGATTACATGTCGTGAAGGTTGGCCCATTTTACTGGGAAAAAGGACTGATATCTTTGTTATGGAAAGACTATGATATTTACTTTATGCTGGGTTCCACTCGAAATATATCGCTTTTTTTCTTTTGTCTATTAAAACTTGTTTTCTTCAGAAAGAAGAAGCGGGTATTTCTATGGACTCATGGGTACTATGGAAAAGAGTCTTTGGTTGAATGGCTGCTTTGGAAACGACCGATGTTAAAAATGGCGGATGGCATTTTTACCTATGGAGATTATGCAAGATCTATGTTAGTAGGGAAAGGTTTTGATGAAAGTAGAATATTCCCAATTCACAATTCTCTAGATTACGATAAACAGCTAAAGCTAAGGGAGAAGCTGGTTCCAAGCCTCATATATAAAAAACATTTCGAGAATACAAATCCCGTTATCATTTTTATTGGCAGATTAACTACGATAAAAAAACTAGACATGCTGATTAATGCAGTAGGATTGTTAAAGCGAAAAGGTAATGAATATAATGTAGTCTTTGTCGGTGATGGTTTTGAACGTGAAAAATTGGAAAGACTGTCAATTGAAAATCAGATACAAAGGAATGTGTGGTTCTATGGTGAGTGTTACGATGAGACACAAAATGCTGAGTTGGTTTATAATGCAGACCTTTGTGTTGCTCCAGGTAATATTGGACTTACAGCCATGCACTCCCTAATGTTTGGCTGTCCAGCTATTTCGCATAACAATTTTGCTTTTCAAATGCCAGAATTTGAGGCAATAAAACCTGGGAAAACTGGAGATTTCTTTGAGTTTGGAAGTGTTGTTGACCTTGCGGATAGAATAGAACATTGGTTTTTAACACACGCAAATAAAAGGGAAAGTATTCGGTCCGCTTGTTATCAAGTTATCGATACCAGTTGGAATCCATATTATCAGATAAAATTGATTCAGCAAATTTTTGGTTCTATAGAAAGATGAACATTAATAGAATATTAGCAATTGGCCCTAAGTCAAAAATAACTAAAGGCATAACAGGTGGCTTGTCTGTAATGTTTGATGGTTTTGTTGACAAAGCAACAGCATTGGGGATTGATGTAAAGGTGGTAAATATACTCGAAAGATGGAACAGTCCTTCATTTTGGGTGCGTTCAGTTGATATCTCTTTGAATTTGGTAATCCTGTTTGGTATATTACTAAAAAGTGTCATTCTAAGTAAGAAGATAGATATCTGCTATCTTACATCATCGCTTAGTGCAAATGGGGTAATGCGTGACTATGTTATAGTAAAGATGTTGAAACTATTTCACATCCCTGTTGTTGCCCATCAATTTGGTGCGACAACAGACCATTTTTCGCCTGCAAAGTCTAAAATAGGTGATAACAAGTTTAATTGGCTTGTTTCTTATTTTAGTCACATTATTGTTGAAGGAGACCTAATGAGAAGACAATTTGACGGCACACCGGTAAAGGATGATGGAATTACAGTATTGCCTAATGGTTTACCGGAATTAGGTCGTAATGCATTAAAACCTAAAGAAAGCCCCCATGGGACGTTTAATCTTTTCTGGTTGAGTAATTTGATTTTTACGAAAGGTTGGTATGATGTTCTTGAAGCGATTAATATTTTGGTTAACAAATATAAGTTGGATGTTAAGTGTATATTCGCGGGTAAATTTAAGCCTTTCAAGGACGATCCGGTTCCTATGATATATGATGAGGCTTTCTTTTTTAATTATATCAGAGAACATGGTCTTGGTGACAGCATTGTTTATTTTCCAGCATTGTTCGGAGAGGAAAAGGATAAGGCGTGGCTTGAATCAAATGTGTTCTTACTGCCATCATATTATGTTAACGAAGGTCAGCCTGTTTCAATTTTGGAAGCACTATCCTATGGGTGTATTCCTATTGTTACTAATTATCGTCATATTCCCATGATGGTAAATGATTCGAATGGGTGCTTCGTAGAGCCAAAATCACCTGAACAGATAGCAGAAGCAGTTAGATTTTTAATTGAAAACCCTGTTGTTTATTGCCAGAAGTCAAGGATTTGTATTGAGGATTTTGAGAAACATTTTGTCTATGAAAATTACTCAAATAAGATATTTGCAATTCTCAATGAGTGCTGTGATTATTCAAAGTAGATGAAGTCAAGTATGAAGAAGTGCTGTATAATAGGAGCCAATGGCTTTATAGGAAAACATATAGTGGATTATCTGCAACGTCTTTATGGAATAGAAGTTTATTGCTATGATGTTGTGGTGCAGTCAGAGTTACCCAATTATAAATGCGTTGATTTAACAGACAGGCAGGCTGTTGAGAATATTGACTTGAATGTTGATTATCTTTTCATGTTTGCAGGATTAACTGGAACTTATGCTGGTTTTGATGCCTATGAGAAGTATATCAATATTAATGAAATCGCCCTTTTGAACCTCCTTGATTCGGTTAGAAAATCTGAATATAGACCAAGAGTTATCTTCCCTTCAACGAGGCTCGTATACAAAGGTTATGATAAACCTCTTAGGGAAGATGATGCAAAGGAATCAAAAACTATTTATGCAGCAAATAAGTTAGCATGTGAAGGCTATTTGCAGGCTTATCGTGATAGTTTTGATATTCCCTTTACGGTGTTTCGTATTTGTATTCCTTATGGAAATATGCTTTCAACTGACTACTCCTTCGGAACTGTTGGATTCTTTATCAAACAGGCCAAGGCGGGTAATGATATAACACTGTATGGAGGTGGTACCATTAAGCGTACATTTACCCATATGGAAGACCTCTGCTATCAGATTGTAGAAGGAGCTATGAAAGAAGAAAGCAACGGTCAGATCTATAATGTAGGAGGTGAAACCTTGTCCCTGAAACAAGCTGCAGAGATTGTTGCCAATAAGTTCGGAACAAATGTGGTTAGCATACCTTGGCCTGAAAGAGATTTAAGAATAGAGAGCGACCATACATATTTTGATGACACGAAGATTCAAGCATTGCTTGGTGGAATGACCTATAAGCGGCTTGAAGTTTTCTCCAAAGATATATAGTTTATGAGAACAAGAAATGTAGAAGATGCACAGTTAGACTTCTTGGTATCTGCTTTGAGCCATGGCAATTTCAAGCCTACAGATGAGATATTGGCTTGGATGAAGCAGCAGAATGACGAAGTGGTATCAAATATCAAGCAGATTCCAATCAGCGAACTGAAAGGATGGTCTTACAGGGGTGATAGAATTCGCCATGATTCTGGCAAGTTTTTCAGTATAGATGGCATTCACATTGAGACAAACTATCGTGATGTGTCTCAATGGGATCAGCCTATCATCAATCAGCCGGAAATTGGATTCCTTGGCTTTATTGTCAAGAAGTTCAATGGGGTGCTCCATTTTCTGATGCAAGCCAAAATTGAACCCGGCAACCTGAATATTGTTCAGCTTTCCCCAACGCTTCAAGCTACACGTAGTAACTATACCCGAGTACATGGTGGAAAATCGCCCACCTATCTGGAATATTTCAATGGTGGGAAGGATGTAATAGTTCTTGTTGACCAGTTGCAGTCTGAACAGGGTGCCCGTTTTTTGCATAAACGCAACCGCAATATTATTGTTGAGGTTGATGAGAATGAAGAACTGGAGGTGAAGCCTAACTTCTTGTGGGTGTCTTTGGGTCAAATTAAAGAATTGCTCCGCTATCCGAATGTAGTAAATATGGATAGTCGTACAGTAATTTCTTGTATTAAGTTTGGCAGTTATTCAGAACATTCCCTTAAATTGATGGACAGGGTGAAAAGAATGGCAGGTGTTCATTCTTCAAAACCGGACTCATTCTTATATTCTGTATTGAGCGCAGATAATCATCTTCATGAATTACAAGATATTATTCAGTGGATAACTGCATTGAAGTTCAAATATGAGCTTTCTGTATTACCTATTGGTATATCTAAAATGCAGCACTGGATATATGACGGTAACACCATTCATCATGAGGCAAATAAATATTTTGATGTAATGGGAGTGCGTGTAGAGATTGGTAACCGTGAGGTTGTTTCTTGGGATCAACCGATGGTTCGTTCCGCACAAGAAGGTTTGATGGGCTTTGTGGTGAAAAAGATAAATGGTATCTATCATTTCCTGGTGCAGGCAAAATTGGAGTCTGGCAACTTTGATGTGGTGGAGATGGCTCCAACAGTGCAGTGCTTAACAGGAAATTACCGGAAGGGAGAGAATGAATACACAATCCCTTATCTTGAAACAATCTTGGATGCACCCAAAGATAAGGTTTGGTATAGCAGTTATCAGAGTGAAGAGGGTGGAAGATTCTTCCAAGAGCAGAACCTGAATATTATTGTAGAGGTAGGCGACGATTTTCCTGTGGAAGTTGACGAAAACTATTGCTGGATGACACTCAATCAGATGCTGTCATTTGTCACTTATAACAATTACTTGAATATTGCGGCTCGTAGTTTGTTGTCCGCTATTAGTTTTTATGATTATGATTAGAATTGGTATTATCTGTCCTTCAGAAATTGCTTATCGTAGGTTCTTGCCTTCGTTGCAGTTCGCTGAAGGTTTCGAGTATGTTGGAGTGGCCATTGCCAGCAAGGAAGAGTTCGTTGGCGCAACAGATGAAATTCTTGCCAAAGAAAGGCAAAAGGCTCAGACATTTGTAGATAACTATGGTGGAAAGATATATGAAGGTTATGGTACATTGATTTCGTCAGAGGAAATTGATGCCATATACCTTCCTCTTCCTCCTGCTTTGCATTTCAGATGGGCAGAGCAGGCATTATTGAATAACAAGCATGTGTTCGTAGAGAAGCCTTCTACGACTAGCCTGAAAGACACTCAAAGACTGGTTGAGCTGGCAAAGGAACGCAATCTGGCGATGCATGAGGATTATATGTTTGTGTTCCATAATCAGCTTGAAGCCATCAATGACATAGTGCGTAGTGGGGAGATAGGTGATGTTCGCTTGTATAGAATCACCTTTGGATTCCCTAGACGCGATGCTAGAGATTTCCGTTACAACAGAGCTCTAGGTGGAGGTGCATTGTTGGATGCTGGTGGCTATACGATGAAGTATGCCACAACACTTCTTGGCATGACTGGTCATCTTGTGGCTGCAACTGCCAATTATTTGCCCGACTTTGATGTGGATATGTATGGTTCTGCTACGATGGTCAATGATGAAGGGGTGGTTGCTCAGTTGGCCTTTGGCATGGACAACGACTACAAGTGTGATGTGGAAATATGGTGTAGTAAGGGCACATTGACTTCAAGTCGTGTACTGACAGCTCCTACTGGCTTTGTCCCCACTTGTACTATCAAGAAGAATCAGGAATATGAAACACGTGACCTCCCTGCTGATGATGCTTTTTTGAAATCTATTATGCATTTTGGTATGTGTATTAAGGATGATGCAGCTCGTACAGAGAACTATGAATTAATAGAACACCAGGAAACGTTGGTTGAGCAGTTCCGTGAATTAAGCAAAATGGATTAAGGGTGAATACCAGTTATACCATTCATGACTGTACATTGATTGATGTGCCTACGTTTACGGATGAGCGTGGTGCTATCAGTGTGTTGGAAATGAGAGATTTTTTTGAAGTGAAGCGGGTCTTTTGGCTTCATCACATTCAAGAAGGTAAGGAACGAGGTGCCCATGCCTTGTTGGACGGAATGGAAATAATTGTGGCCATACACGGGTCATTTGTTGTGGATCTGGATGATGGTAAATCCCAAACATGTTTGTTAATGGATAATCCTTCAAAGGGTTTGATTATACGTCCCGGGATCTGGTTTAGAACGCATAGCTACAAAAATGAGGGCGCGACGTTGGTCCTTTCAGATGAAGAATATAGTAGGGATGGGTACGTATGTGATTATAAGGATTTTATTAAATTAAGGAAAGAGGTTGAAAAGTATGTATAATAGTTTAGTAGAGATAAATTCTGGGGGGGGCAAAACCGGCCTGCTTAGTTATATTTTTCAAGATGCAGTTGGCGTATACAAGAATTGTTCTTATATTTCATCTTTTCTTCGTTGTGTTTATTTGCTGCCATTTAGAATAATAGTCAAGTTCCGCTTTCTACAATATATTAGACGATATTCAATGTTACGATTGTTGACAAAGTTTTTAGAATACCGATATCGTGTTAAAACGGCAAAGATGGGCTGTACCTTAGAGCCTTGTACGCAGATTGGGCAAGGGGTTAGATTCCCTCATGCTTTTCCTTTGGTGATAAATCCGGCTGCGGTTATTGGGAATAACTGTATTATATATCCAAATGTTCAAATTGGATCAACGAGAACGAAGCCAGGAGCGCCTATTATTGGAAACAATGTGTTCTTGGGTGACGGCTGCCATATTATAGGAAATTGTAAGATCGGAGATTGGTGTTTTATTTCACCGGGAGCGTTTGTTTGTAAAGACATCCCAGAAGGCTCTGTTGTGGGTTTTGGGCTGAATAATATTATATCCAATAAGGGCAGAGAGAATGTTTTGCCCTATCTATAAAAATATTTTTATGAAAGGAATCGTACTTGCCGGAGGTTAATGACGGTTAAAGGTTCATTATTCATGGTTTATGATTATGTAAAAAAACAAAACATGAAAGGTATAGTTTTAGCAGGCGGTTCTGGAACCCGCCTTTACCCGATTACCAAGGGCGTGAGCAAGCAATTGCTTCCTATTTATGATAAACCTATGGTGTATTATCCCATCAGTGCATTGATGCTGGCAGGAATTAGGGATATATTGATTATCTCTACTCCATACGACCTGCCAGGATTCAAGCGCCTGCTTGGTGACGGCTCAGACTATGGTGTACACTTTGAGTATGCAGAGCAGCCTTCACCGGATGGACTGGCGCAGGCTTTCATCATTGGTGAGAAATTCATTGGAGATGAAAGTGTCTGCCTTGTACTAGGAGATAATATATTCTATGGGAGTGGCTTCACAGGTTTGCTCCGCAAGGCTGTGAAGGATGCAGAGGAAAATAAGAAAGCTACCGTCTTTGGGTATTGGGTCAGTGATCCAGAACGATATGGCGTAGCTGAATTTGATAAGCTGGGCAACTGCCTTTCTATTGAGGAAAAACCAAAAGAGCCAAAATCAAACTATGCTGTGGTAGGTTTATACTTCTACCCCAACAAGGTCGTTGATGTTGCGAAGCACATTAAGCCTTCTGTTCGTGGAGAACTAGAGATTACGACTGTGAACCAGGAGTTCCTGAAAGATGGAGGACTGAAAGTACAGGTTTTTGGCCGTGGTTTTGTTTGGCTTGATACCGGCACGCACGACAGTCTCGCAGAGGCATCCACCTTTGTAGAAGTGATAGAGAAACGTCAGGGACTCAAAGTTGCATGCCTGGAGGGCATTGCTTACCGCAATGGTTGGATAAGCGAGGAGCGTGTGCGAGAGATTGCTCAGCCCATGCTTAAGAACCAGTACGGACAGTACCTTTTGAAGGTAATAGACGAGATGAAAGAAGAGATTACGTCAATATCATTTCAAAATAAGGATTGATGCCATAGGCTTCAAGTTTCAGGTTATCCCCATAAACAATCTTAAAATAACACAAGAAACGCTATCTGTGTCGGGGAAAAAGTGTATTTATTCAGGATAAAAAGTAATGTGCCCCTAAAGGGTGCTGGCTTGTAACTTGCACAATATGAACGAATAAGAGTTGTACATACCATACGAGGAATTGCAGGATGTTTCCATGGGAAACACGCCGGGCGTGTATTTCGTGAAGGTATCGGATGGCAAAGCGCTGTGTGTTGACCCGCTGGAGATAACCTATACTGACACTGCCACTGGAAATGTCACAAACTATCAGATTCATAACTGGCATGTTCGGGGAATACCGCTGCGATCGTTGCCCTGCTGACTCCGCCCATGCCTGCCAAGGCTGACACGTAGAACTACCTGACGGCACTTCTTGGGAAGTATGGCAGCGTGGTGTGGAGCAGGTCATTCAAGGCAGACTGGGATAAGTTGGGACAGCAGGTGCAGGAGCTGATTATCAGTCGTTTCGAGGATGCACTGAATGGCGGACTATTGTACCCTGCCAATGGCAATAACATGAATATCCTGAAGCCAGACCAGAAAGACAAGACCAGCAAGGTACACGAGTTGAGGCAGAAAGGTACAGGCTTCAGGGTGTATCTGGAGTGCGATGCAAATGCCATATACCTTGCCTTGTATGGCAGCAAGACCGTACACCACGGCAAAGACCAGGAGGCAGACTTCCGCATAGCCAAGGCAGTGGCAACCCGTTTGAGACAAGGCATCGACTAAGAAAAACAGAACATTTTTTAAAAATACAACTGACGGCGCAGTGACGACACTGTTGCCCTAAATGCTTTTGTGGATAATGGAACAAGAGAATTATATGAATAACTTTCCTGCGCCTATGACCAGGCAGGAAAGGGCAAAGCGCATGGCGTGGTGTGCCGTGCGGGCGGTGGCGGTCAGATGGCTGCCACCGGTGATGTGCTTTGGATGGGTGCGTATGGTATATCGCTTCTTTGGAGCCAAGGTGGCAGGCACGGCTAAGATTTATCCGTCAGCGGATGTGTTTATGCCGTGGAACTTGGAGATAGGCGCTTGGTCAACCATAGGTGGGCAAGTGCATATACTGAATGCTGCCCCATTCGTGATAGGCCAGGACTGCAACGTGAGCGAGTGGGCGTATATCTGCTGTGCCAGTCATAATATCCGCAGTGATGCCCATGAGCAGATTCACAAGCCAGTGGTGATGAAAGATCGTTCCTGGGTGGCTGCTGAAGACTTTGTGGGAATGGGAGTAACAATAGGAGAAGGAGCAGTTGTGGGTGCCCGTGCTGCGGTGTTCAAGGATGTAGAAGCTTGGACGGTGGTGGGCGGTAATCCTGCAAATGTTATTAAAGAAAGAATAATAACAAATAACAGAAATATGGAAAATACTGGTCTGGGGGGGGCAATTTTAAAGTTTAGACTTCAGAGTTTTGACTTCAGAGATGTTAATGGTTTTAGGTATCAAGTTTCAGGTTTCAATTATGACCGTGAGCCATTAACCTTTATCATTGAATCGAAGGTGCTGCGCACTGCCTATGAAAGGAGGGTGGCGGCATGAGCAAAAAGGTTGGAATTATCACTATTGTGAAGGTGAACAACTATGGTGCTGAACTTCAGGCGTTCGCTACTCAAAAGGCCTTGCAGGGAATGGGCTATGATGCAGAGATAATAGACTATCTGTTTTATAAGAATCCCAGACATAAAACTACGAGAAGGTCAAAGCCTGTGTTTGACTTGCCCTTAAAAAAGCGGTTGGCAGAATGGCTTTATCCAAAGATAAATTCTGTGCGGAGGATACTGCAGCACAACAAGGCAGATGAAATCAGAGGATTGAGGTTTGAGCAGTTCCATAAAGAATATACGCGATTCTCGAAGGAGTATCGCACGATAGAGAGTCTGTATAGCGCCAAAATGTACTATGATGCTTATGTTGTGGGTAGTGATCAGGTGTGGAATCCCAATAACTATACATCACTTGATCCCTATTTCCTAAGGTTTGCCCCCAAAGACAAAGTGCGCTTGTCGTATGCATCAAGTATAGGTCTATCTCAACTGCCCGAGGTGACAAAGACATACTACCGTGAGGCATTGCGGAGTCTTGACGCAATAAGCGTAAGAGAAGAGAATGCAGTAAAAATCGTAGAAGAGGTGGCTGGAGTCAAGGCTAAGTGGGTTCTTGACCCAACGTTGCTCTTGAATGGAGAAGAGTGGAAAAATTATGCTGTAGAAGTCGTAGGCGTGCCAAAGCAGTACGTGCTGATATACGAGATAACCCCATGCACATATGTAAAGACATTAGCCCAGCACATTGCTGCTGAGAAGGGTTGTAAAGTGGTCAGGATAAATAGGGAGGCTGTAAGAGAAGAGAGCGACGAGGAAGTCGTCAACGTGATGGATGCCGGACCAGCAGAATTCTTGTGGCTTTTTTTACATGCAGAAGCAGTAGTGACAAACTCCTTCCATGGAACAGCTTTTAGTGTGAATATGGAAAAGGATTTTTATGTGGTGACGCCAGAAAGAAAACAGAATAACAGTCGACAGAGAAGTTTGCTCAAACTGGTTGGACTGGAGAATAGGTTGGTAGTGGAGAATGCCAGTATGCCCGAAAAGAGCGACTATGCAGTTGATTTTGACAAAGTGAGGCCCTTGCTGGAAAAAGCACGGGAAGCAAGTAAAAAATATTTGAAGGAGGCAATCGATGGAAAATAAGAAACTACCGCAATTATGTGCAGATAAAGATTGTACCGGTTGTCTGGCCTGTGTGAATAGTTGTCATCAAAATGCTTTGAGTATTAAGAAAAACGAAGAAGGCTTCTATCGTCCTGTGCTGGATACCGGGAAATGTGTGGGGTGTGGCTTATGCGAGAATAGCTGCCCTGTCAAAAACATGCAGATAACGAAGGATGACGTGGAGCTGAATGTTTTTGCTGGTTGGCATCTTAATAATGAGATTAGGATGAATAGCTCGTCGGGAGGTGCCTTTACTGCACTGGCAGAGAATATACTTTGGCAAGGCGGTGTGGTGTATGGCGCTGCTTATACAGATGATATGCAGATAGCGCATGTGGAGGTGAAAACTATAGATGGACTGGAGCGTCTCAGACTGAGCAAGTATGCACAGAGCTGTATAGGGATGACGATGAAGACTGTCAAAGAGCATTTGGAATTGGGGAAGAAGGTGATGTATGTGGGCACACCCTGCCAAGTGGCGGGTTTGAAGTCATTCTTACGGAAGGACTATGCCAATCTGTTGGCTGTGGACATCATTTGTCACGGCGTACCCAGCATGATGTTCCTGCAGAATTATCTGATGTGGTTGGAAAGAAAATTCGGGAATGTTGAGCACATCAATTTCCGGGACAAGAGGAAGGGCTGGTATGATGCTTTGCGGGTAGTAAAGACCGCCAAAGGCAAAGAAAAGGTGCTTAGGGGTGCAGATGACAATTATTGGGTGGGTTTCAATAACAACAATAATTTGCAGTATTGTTGCTATAAATGTCAGTTCCAAGGATTTCCGAGAATAAGTGATATGACGATTGCTGACTTTTGGGGGATAGGGAAGACAAAAGTTTTTGGACATAAGGATGAGATAGAAAAGGGAGTGTCGATGATAGTGGTGAATAATCCGGAGAAACAGCATTACCTGGATGAGTGTCGCAACAGAATGTTTATAGAACAGAGAAGTCTGGAGGAGGCAAAAATAGGAAATAACACGGCTCTTGCGGAGAGTGTATGTCCACAGAGCAGAGCCACCATTTATGCTGATTTGGCCGCAATGGATTATGATAGTTTTAGAAAGAAATATCTGTCAACCTCGCCAAAGCAGAATGTTGTAAAACTATTTCGAGAGTATCTGCCTTATGGAATTGTAAGGTTCATAAGGATTCGAAGTCAAAAATAAATATATATATGGAAAAATATAAGGATAGTCTCACAGTGGGAAACAAATTGAGACGTGGTCTTTGGAACGTATGTTGTGTCATATTGTTCAGGCCTTTTGGTGGCCCTCTTTTTTGGCGTTGGAGGGCATTTGTGCTGCGTCTGTTCGGGATGAAAATGGGCGACCGATGTATGATAAACAGTTCTGCCAAGATTTGGGCACCATGGAATGTGGAGTTGGGTAAATATGTGGCTATAGGTCCTAAAGTGCAGTTGTATGCTGTCGACAAAATCAGGATAGGCGATAAGATTACCATCTCACAGGGGGCCTATCTTTGTACTGCCAGCCATGATATTCGACATATCAACAAGCCTCTGATACACCATCCAATCGAAGTAAAGAGTTTTTCGTGGGTTTGTGCAGATGCCTTCGTTGGTATGGGGGTGACCATTGGCGAAGGTGCTGTTGTAGGTGCCAGAGCAGCCGTGTTCAGGGATGTGGAGCCTTGGACGGTGGTGGGTGGCAATCCTGCAAAGTTTATTAAGAAAAGAGAAGTAGTTGACAAACCTGAGGAATGGAAAAGTTAGACTTGACAGTAATTATACTCACATTCAACGAAGAACTGCATATACGTCGTTGCTTAGAGAATGTCAGGAAGTTCGCAAAGCAGGTGTTTGTGGTGGATTGTCTCTCGACAGACCGGACGGTGGAGCTGGCAAAGGCTATGGGTGCAACGGTGGTGAAACATGCCTGGCCGGGGAATCATGCGGCACAGTTCAACTGGGCATTGGATAACCTTCCCATACAGACGGAATGGATATTGCGATTGGATGCAGATGAGTACCTGACGGAGGAACTGATAGATGAGTTCTATGAGAAGATTCCGAAACTGTCGTCGGATGTTTCTGCCGTGGTGCTGCCTCTGGGACGTGCCTTTATGGGGCGGGTGCTGAAACATGGCATCGTGAACGGCATCAAGATGATTCGCCTGTTCCGTTACGGGAAGGTGAGGTACGAAGAGCGGATGATGGATGAGCACTTCCTGATACAGGAGGGTGTACAGACTGAGTTCAAGAATAAGTTTATTGATGACAACCGCTGCTCGCTGCGGGTGTTCGTTGACAAGCATAATGGCTATTCTGCCAAAGAAGCGGTGCATCTGTTGGATGCGGAATATCATTTCCTGGATGCGGTGGAAGAAGATAATGACAACTTCAGCGAGGGGGTGAGGAAGAAGCACCAGGACAAAGGCAGGTATGCCAGGCAGCCACTGTTCTGGAGGAGCATCGCTTACTTCTGCTACCGCTACTTCGTGAAGCTGGGCTTTCTGGACGGCAAGGAGGGTTTCCTGTGGGACTTCCTGCAAGGCTTGTGGTACAGGATGCTGGTGGATGCCAAGGTGTTCGAGGTGAAGAAAGCCTGTGGTGAGGACAAGGAAAAGATGAAACAATATATTGAAAACAACTGGAATATAAAACTGTAAAAATGAAGAAAAAAGGGTGGCTCTACGCCGCAGTGGGGGGGGCATTTTGTTCCTCTCCTCGGAAGTGGCACTCAGGACAATTTGGGGCTTTTGCGATGCGCCCTTAAGCATCGAGAGTGAAAAATATGAGTATGTCTTTGCTCCCAACCAAGACCGATTCAGGTTTAGGAAACATGTGAAGTACAACAGTTTCTCACAGAGGAGCGAACAACCCAAGAAGAAAAAGAAGAAGGTGCTGGGATGTGGCGAAAGTGTAATTAACGGTGGAACGCAGACAGACCAGAAGGACATTGCTACGACGCTGTTTGAGGAGCGCACAGGTGTGCAGATGCTGAACATCAGCGCGGGTAGCTGGGGTCTGGACAACTGTGCTGCCTACATTGAAGAGAAAGGGACGTTTGATGCGGAAGGTATCATCCTGGTGGCGAGTAGTCACGATGCATACGACAATATGGACTGGCAACCGGTGGTGGGACAGAGCGTGGCATTCCCGGACAAGCAGTATAAGCTGGCGGTATGGGAAGTGATAGACAGATACCTCGTTCCGAGGGTGGCTTCAAGTTTCAAGTCTCAGGATTCAGGTTCCAAGAAGTTGGATCCTGATGCAGCGGTGAATGCAGGGATACAGAAGAAAGGGAAGGAGTTCAACCCCGGGTTTGAGAAACTGAGGGAGATTGCGGAGAAGAATGGGATGCAGTTTGCTGTGTATCTGCATGCAGAGAAGAGCGAGACTGAGGCTGGGAGGTATAACGAGCAAGGACAAGAGATTATAGAGTGGGCAAAGGCAAACAATGTGAAACTATATCTGGGACTGTCGGAAGACGAGGCCTTGGACGAGTTCCGGGACAATATACATCTGAATGAATTGGGGCAGCAGCGACTGGCTGCCTGTTTTGAGAAAATTTATCGAGAATGGGAATAAAGATTTCTATTATTACCGTAACATTTAACAGTGCGTCGACTGTTCGTGACACGATTGAGAGCGTGTTGCGGCAGGAATACACGAACTATGAGTACCTGGTGATAGACGGCGGCTCAAAAGACAATACCGTGGATATCATCAAAGAGTACGAGCCTAAGTTTAATGGCCGGATGCGTTGGATATCTGAAAAGGACAAGGGTATGTACGACGGCATCAACAAGGGTATCCATATGGCTACGGGCGACGTGGTGGGAATTATCAATTCGGATGATTTCTATCATAGGAACGACATCTTTGATGTAATAGCCAAGTCTTTTAAGGAGAATTCAGGCGTTCAGGCTATATATGGAGATGTACGGTTTGTGAATCCTGACAACCTGGAGAAGACGGTACGGTATTACAGCAGCAAGAATTTCAAACCTTGGAAATTTCGCTGGGGCTGGATGCCGGCACATCCCACGTTCTTCACCTATCGGGAGAACTTTGAGAAGTATGGCTATTACCAGTACGACTACCATATTGCAGCGGACTATGAACTGCTGACACGTTTCTTATATACCAACAAAGTTCCAGCTATGTATGTAGCAGAGGACTTTATGAAGATGCGGACTGGCGGCAGGAGTACCAATGGCTGGAAAGCGAATGTGTTGCTGAACAAGGAAATAGTCAGGGCCTGCAAAGAGAACGGAATTTGGACCTGTATGCCCATGCTCTTCTTGAAGTACTTCGTGAAGGTTTTCGAGCTTGTGAAGACGCATAACAGGTAGGTTTCGCAGTTTAGAGTTTTAGGTTTAGAGTTGAGAGTCAGTTGAATGAGTTTAGAGCAGCAAATATTCTTTGAGTTGGTTAAGGTAGGACTGTTTCCGGTTCATGGTGAAGGGGGCATAGTTAATGGTTCCTTCCCGAAAGATGTGGACTGGAATGTGGTATATCGTTTAGCTGAGGAACAGAGCGTAATTGGCCTCATAGCCTCCGGCATTGAGGCGGTTCAGGGTGAATGGTTAAAGGTTCATGGTTCCTCATTGTTGCCGCAAGAGTGGGCGTTGCAGTTTATCGGACAGACATTACAGATTGAGCATCGGAACAAGGCTATGAATGAGTTCGTAGCGCGGCTGATTGAGGAACTGCGTGAGAATGATATTTATGCCTTGCTGGTTAAAGGGCAGGGTGTTGCCCAATGTTACGAACGCCCATTATGGAGGGCAAGTGGAGACATTGACTGGCTACTTGACGAACCCAATTATAATAGGGCGAAAGCGTTTCTGACCAAAATAGCGGAAGTGGTACACGAAGAGAATGATTTTGACAAGCATTTCTCAGTTATCATGGATGGATGGGATGTGGAATTGCATGGTTCCATGAGGAGCATGCTACCCAAGGGGACAGACTATATGATAGATCAAATCCAAAGAGAAGCATTTCAGGAAGGAAGACACCGTGTTTGGAATAACAATGGGACTGACATTCTGTTGCCTTGTCCTGACGATGATATAATATTTGTTTTTACGCATATACTGAAGCATTTCTTTCATTATGGTATAGGAATCAGGCAGGTTTGTGACTGGTGTCGTTTGGTATATTCATATCATGAACAAATCGACTTGAAGCTTTTGGAGGACAGATTGGTGTCTATGAGGCTGATGACGGAATGGAAAGTGTTTGGTTCAATGGCAGTAAACAATTTAGGTATGCCTGCAGATGCAATGCCATTTTACTCTTCAAAAGACGTATGGAAACGTAAGGGTGATAGAGCTTTGGCTTTTATTATGGAAACAGGTAATTTCGGTCATAATAGAGATAACTCAAGATATAGCAAAGCCAATGCTATTATAAGTAAGTTGGGGTCGCTATGGCAACATACGTGCGACAGCTTCAGACACTCTTTTATTTTTCCTATTGATTCTGTAAGAATATGGGGAAGGATGTTTAGACAGGGAATTGGCGATGCGTTAAGAGGGAAGTAGGCTTCGCAGATGATGAATGATGAACACTTTATTGGGATGTTTGATGCTCGCCGTAGAATAGCGGAAGTAATTGATATCTACAACAATAAGAGACCTCATATGAGCCTCGATTATTCGACTCCCCGTGAAGCTCACAAGATGCACGGGGAACAGGTGCGAAGGTGGAAAAACTACTATAAGACAAACGAAACTCCTGAAAATAATAAAGAAATAATCTTATCTTTGACAACAGATGTTAGGACACCAGTACAAGCATCAGGACTTTAGTTCGAAAAGTCTATTATAATCTGTCAACAAAAATCAGGACGGGTCAG
>OCTW011552861.1_pt1 | contig 68915 bp, 82 predicted proteins | sample 1539671 | NCBI WGS metagenome assembly OCTW01 (sample SAMN02144230, study PRJEB22623) | gut metagenome | biome: sheep rumen | host: Ovis aries | place: New Zealand | reverse complement strand
TCTGTCGTCGGGCCGCGCCAACTTCAACATGGAGCTGAGCCACTACGCCCCCGTCCCCGAAGCCATTGCCGAAGTGGTGATCAAGAAGGCAAAAGGACTATTATTCATTTAAGCAAACAATTCAATAAACATAATTATTGTGAGCCAGAGAATTAGAATTAAACTGAAGTCGCACGACCACAACTTGGTTGACAAGTCAGCCGAGCGGATCGTAAAAACCATCAAGGCGACCGGAGCAGTCGTCAGCGGTCCTATTCCGTTGCCGACCAACAAGAAGATCTACACGGTCTTGCGTTCGACCTTCGTCCACAAGAAATCGAGAGAGCAGTTCGAGCTTTCGACCTACAAGCGTTTGCTCGACATCTACAACTCGACTTCGCAGACGATCGACGCACTGATGAAGCTGGAGCTCCCCAGCGGTGTGGAAGTAGAAATCAAACTGTAATTAAACCTATCTAGTACAACAAAATTAAAAAGCTAAAGTAGCATGTCAGGATTACTAGGAAAAAAGATTGGGATGACCCACATCTATGACGAGGCCGGCAAGATGGTTCCCGTCACTGTCATCGAGGCAGGTCCCTGCGTGGTCACCCAAGTCAGAACGATTGAGAAAGACGGTTACAGCGCTATCCAGTTGGGCTTCGACGAGAAGAAGGTGAAGAACACCTCGAAGGCCGAGCAAGGTCACTTTGCCAAGGCCGGTACGACGCCTAAGAAGCTGGTGCGCGAGTTTACGCGTTTCGAAGAAGGCCACAGAAAACAATTAGGCGAGACGCTCACCGTCGACGTGTTCATGGAAGGCGAGTTTGTCGATGTCAGCGGCATCAGCAAAGGTAAAGGCTTCCAGGGCGTCGTGAAACGTCATCATTTCAATGGCGTTGGTCAAGCAACTCACGGTCAACACAACCGTTTGAGAAAACCGGGTTCCATCGGCGCTTGCGCTTATCCTTCGAGAGTGTTCAAGGGACTGCGCATGGCTGGCCAGATGGGCAACCGTAAAGTGAAGGTGACGAACCTCATGATCATGAAGGTCGTCCCCGAGAAGAATTTGTTAGTCGTGAAGGGCGCCGTTCCGGGCCACAATAACGGATATTTAATGATTGAGAGATGGAGCTAAGTGTATATAACATCAAAGGTGAAGATACTGGCCGCAAGGTCCAGCTGAATGACGACATCTACGGCATCGAGCCTAACGAGCATGTCATGTATCTGGCAGTGAGACAATACCTGGCCGACCAGCGCCAAGGCACTCACAAGTCAAAGGAACGCAGTGAACTCTCCGGCAGCACGCGCAAGCTCTTCCGCCAGAAGGGCACGGGCGGTGCTCGCCGTGGCGACATCAACTCACCCCTGCTGAGAGGCGGTGCCCGCGTGTTTGGTCCCAAGCCGCGCGACTACAGCTTCAAGCTGAATAAGAAGGTGAAGGTGCTGGCCCGCAAGTCGGCCCTGTCGAGCAAGATCACCGACGGCGCCATCCGCATCGTCGAGGACTTCACGTTCGACGCCATCAAGACGAAGCAAATGGTTAAGGTGCTCGACTCCTTCAAGGTGAACGGCAACCGCAACCTCTTCGTGTTTGCCGAGCCTAACCGCAACGTGGTGCTGAGTTCACGCAACATCCAGCGCACCGAGGTCATGGAGGCCCGCAACCTGAATACTTATGATATTCTGAAGGCCAAGAACATCTTCCTCACGGAAAGTGCCCTGCAGCCTATCGTGGATGTCTTGAACAGAGAGATTAACTATTAAAAAAAGCACGAGAGATGATTATCATAAAGAAACCCGTCATTACCGAAAAGATGACCGCCATCAGCGAGAAGCTGAACAGGTTCGCTTTCATCGTCGACAAGAACGCCAACAAGTATCAGATCAAGGACGCCATCGAAAAGCTCTACGATGTGAAGGTTGAGGCCGTCAACACGATGAACTACGCAGGAAAAAAGAAGTCACGCTACACGAAGTCCGGTGTCGTTACCGGCAGACGTGCTGCTTTCAAGAAAGCTGTCGTGACATTGAAAGAAGGTTACACAATTGACTTTTATAGCAACATCTGATCATGGCTTTAAAGAAATATAAACCGACGACACCAGGTCAGCGCTTCAAAGTTATTAGCGCATTTGACGAGATCACGACCGACAAACCCGAGAAGTCGTTACTGAGACCCAAGAAGAGCACGGGTGGTCGTAACTCCAGTGGTGAAATGACTGTCCGCTACAGAGGCGGCGGCCATAAGAGAATGTACAGAGTCATCGACTTCAAGCGCGACAAGGATGGTATCCCGGGCGTTGTGAAGACCATCGAATACGACCCGAACCGTACCGCCCGCATCGCCCTTGTGTTCTACAAGGACGGCGAGAAGCGCTACATCATCGCGCCTGCCGGCCTGAAGGTCGGCCAGGAAATCCTCTCCGGCAAGGGCATCCAACCCAACGTGGGCAACACCCTCTACCTGAGCGAGATCCCATTCGGTACGATTATCCACAACATCGAGCTTCGTCCTGGCCAAGGCGCCAAGATGGCCCGCAGCGCCGGCAGCTATGCCCAGCTGATGAGCCGCGATGGCAAATACGCCATCCTCCGCATGCCCTCAGGCGAAACCCGCATGATCCTCCAAGCTTGCAAGGCCACCATCGGCTCCGTTTCGAACGCCGACCACAACCTTGAGAAGAGCGGTAAGGCAGGCCGTAGCCGCTGGCTCGGTCGCCGCCCGCACAACCGTGGCGTTGTCATGAACCCGGTCGATCACCCGATGGGTGGTGGCGAAGGTCGCGCCTCTGGCGGTCACCCGCGCTCACGCAAGGGCTTGCCGGCAAAGGGCTACAAGACCCGCTCGCCGAAGGCCGTTTCGAACAAGTATATCATCGACAGAAGAAAGAAGTAATTTAATCAGGAAAATCGCATAAAACTATGAGCAGATCATTAAAGAAAGGACCGTACATCCACTACAAGCTCCAACAGAGAGTGATGGAAAACGTTCAAAGCGGCAAGAAGACCGTTATCAAGACATGGTCAAGAGCATCGATGATTTCTCCTGATTTCGTCGGACAGACCATCGCCGTCCACAATGGCAACAAGTTCATCCCTGTCTACGTGACGGAGAACATGGTGGGCCACAAGCTCGGCGAGTTTGCCCCGACCAGAATCTTCAGAGGTCATGCCGGTAGTAAAGATAAAGGTAACAAGTAATACATAGGAAACAATGGGAGCAAGAAAACATAAAAGAGCAGAGGCTTTGAAAGAGGCCCGCAAGAATGTCGCCATCGCTCATCTGAACGACACCCCGACATCTCCTTACAAAATGCGCCTTGTGGCTGACATGATCAGAGGCATGAAGGTGGAGCTTGCATTGCACTCCTTGCAATATTCGACCAAGGATGCCGCCAAGCCGGTCTACAAGCTGCTCCGTTCGGCCATCGCCAACTGGGAAGCCAAGAACGAAGGCAAGCGCGTTGAAGACAGCAACCTTTACGTGAAAGAGATTTGGGTCGACGAAGGCCGCACGCTGAAACGCATCCAAGCCGCCCCCCACGGACGTGCATTCCACATCCGCAAGCGCTCGAACCACGTCACGATTATCGTGGACAGCAGAATCGCTAACGAAGAATAATTGGAGAATAAAAAGAGTTTAAATAATGGGACAAAAAACTAATCCTATAGGTCTTAGATTGGGAGTCATCAGAGGATGGGATTCCAATTGGTATGGCGGAAAAGACTTTTCGGCCAAGCTCGTTGAGGACGACAAGATTCGCAAGTATCTGAACGCCCGTCTCGGCAAAGCCGGCATCTCAAAGATCGCCATCGAACGTTCCTTGAAGTATGTCACTGTCACCATCTTCACGGCTCGCCCGGGCATGATCATCGGCAAGGGCGGCGAGGAAGTCGACAAGCTGAAGAAAGAACTGGTGAAGCTCACCGGCAAGGAAATCCAAATCAACATCAACGAGATCAAGAGACCTGAGCTTGACGCCTACATCGTGGCAAGCACCATCGCCAAGCAGATTGAAGGCCGCGTGTCGTATCGCCGCGCCATCAAGACCGCTTCGTTCGGCACCATGCGCATGGGCGCCGAAGGCATCAAAATCTTGATTTCGGGTCGCGTCGGAGGTGCCGAAATCGCTCGCTCCGAGTCATACAAGGAAGGCCGCATCCCGTTGCATACGCTGCGTGCTGACATCGACTATTCCTTGGTGGAAGCCCATACCTCATACGGCCGTCTCGGCATCAAGGTGTGGATCTGCAAAGGTGAAATCTATGGCAAGCCCGAATTGGTGCCCACCACCGTCAACGCTCCTGCGAAGAAGCAAGGCGGCGCCCCGCGTCCCGCAGGCCGTGGCCCCCGTCGTGGCGAAGGCAAACGTAAATGATCGTGTTAATCTTTAAAAGTTGACTGAATATGTTACAACCTAAAAGACAAAAATACAGAAGGCCACAGAAAGGCAAGATGAAAGGCAACGCCCATCGCGCCCACCAGCTTGCTTTCGGCTCTTTTGGAATCAAGACACTTGAAGAGGCCCTGATTACTGCCCGTCAGATCGAGGCCGCCCGTCAGGCCGTCACCCGTTACATGAAGCGTGAAGGCCAAATCTGGATCCGCATCTTCCCCGACAAACCCATCACCAAGAAGCCTTTGGACGTCCGTATGGGTAAAGGTAAGGGCGATCCCGAGTACTTTGTAGCTCGTGTCACCCCGGGTCACATGCTGTTCGAGGCCGAAGGCGTGCCGTTGGCCGTCGCCAAGGAGGCTCTCCGCCTGGCCGCCCAGAAGCTGCCCGTCACCACGAAGTTTGTTGTTAGAAGAGATTACGTCGAATAATTTGGAGGATAATACACAATGAAAAAGCAAGAAGCAATCAGAGAGATGAGCACGCCCGACCTGACCGACCGTTTGGAGCAGGCCCGCGAGCAGCTGGTGAAGATGAGACTCAACCACGCCGTTTCGCCGCTCGACAATCCCAACCAGATCCGCGAGACCCGCAAGAACATTGCGCGCTATCTGACCGAATTGAGAAGACGTGAACTTGAAGGAAATAAATAACTAAACGACGCAGAATAAAATGGAAAGAAACCTCAGAAAAGAAAGAATCGGCGTGGTCGTCAGCAACAAGATGCAGAAATCCATCGTCGTGGAGATCGAGCGTCGCGAGAAACACCCGATTTACGGCAAGTTTATCAAGAAGACGAACCGTTTTATGGCTCATGACGAGAAGGAAGAGTGCAACATCGGCGACACCGTGCGCATCATGGAAACCCGTCCGCTGAGCAAGAGAAAACATTGGAGACTAGTAGAAATTATCGAAAGGGCTAAGTAAAATGATACAACAGGAAACCAGACTCGCAGTAGCTGACAATAGCGGTGCAAAGGAAGTCCTCTGCATCAGAGTGTTGGGCGGAACCAAGAAACGTTACGCCCACACGGGCGACATCATCGTCGTCACCGTGAAAAGCGCCATCCCGAGCGGTAACGTCAAGAAGGGCACCGTCTCGAAGGCAGTCGTAGTCCGCACAAAGAAGGAAACCCGTCGCGCCGACGGATCCTACATCCGCTTTGATGACAATGCTTGCGTGCTGCTGAACCAAGCCGGTGAACTCATCGGCACCCGTATTTTCGGGCCAGTGGCCAGAGAGTTGCGTGAGAAGCAATTCATGAAAATAGTTTCGCTCGCTCCGGAAGTGCTTTAATTCTAACTTTTAAAAACCAAAGAGAAATGAGTAAACTACATGTAAAGAAAGGCGACACCGTACTGGTCCTTTCAGGCAACGACAAAGGCAAGCAAGGCAAGATCCTCAGGGTCGATGTGAAGAAGAGCAGAGCTATCGTCGAAGGCGTTAGAATCATCTCCAAGCACACTCGCCCCAACGCGGAACACCCCCAAGGTGGCATCATCAAGCAAGAAGCCCCTATCCACATCTCCAACCTCATGGTGGTCGACAAGAACGGCAAGCCCTCGAGGATTGGTCGTAAGAAAGATGAGAACGGCAAATTGGTCCGTTATTCAAAGAAAACCGGTGAAATCATCAAGTAACTATGAACTATCAACCCAGACTTAGAGGACAATACAAGAGTGAAATCGTGCCTGCATTGATGGAAGAATTCCACTACAAGAGCGTGATGCAGGTTCCACGGCTTCTGAAAATTTCACTCAATCAGGGCATCGGCGCAGCTTTGGCCGATAAGAAACTGATCGACGTCGGTGTGGAGGAAATGTCCGCCATCACCGGCCAGAAAGCCGTTCCGACCATTTCCAAACACGACGTCAGTAACTTCAAGCTGCGTCGTGGCAACCCGATCGGCGTCCACGTCACGCTGCGCGGCGACAAGATGTACGAGTTTCTCGAACGCTTGATCTGCGTGGCCCTTCCGCGTGTGCGCGACTTCAGGGGTATCAGCGACAAAGGCTTCGACGGCCGCGGCAACTACAGCTTCGGCATCACCGAGCAAATCATCTTCCCCGAGATCGACATCGAAAAGGTGGTCAAGATGAACGGTATGAACATCACCTTCGTCACTTCAGCCAAGACCGACCAAGAGGCATTGGCTTTGTTGAAACATTTTGGTCTTCCCTTTAAAAATCAAAACAAGTAAACTATGGCTAAAGAATCAATGAAAGCGCGCGAGCGCAAGAGAGCAAAGATGGTCGCGAAGTATGCTGAGAAACGCGCAGCCCTCAAGGCTGCCGGCGATTACGAAGGCCTGCAGAAACTGCCGAAGAACTCAAGCCCCGTCCGCCTGCACAACCGTTGCAAGCTGAGCGGTCGCCCGAAAGGCTACATGCGCCAGTTTGGCATTTCGCGTATCGACTTCCGTGAGATGGCCCTCAAAGGCCTCATCCCGGGCGTAAAGAAAGCTAGTTGGTAAACTATTTAAGACTTTAGAAAGATGAATACAGACCCTATAGCAGATTATCTGACTCGCATCCGCAATGCGAACAATGCCAAGCATAGAATCGTTGAAATCCCCGCTTCGAACATGAAGAAGGCCATCACGAAGATCCTCTTCGAGAAGGGCTACATCCTCAACTACAAGTTCGAAGAAGGCGAAAAGAAATCACAGAATGTCATCAAGATTGCCTTGAAGTACCATCCTGTGACCAAGCTGCCTGCCATCACGACCATCGACCGCGTCTCGCGCCCTGGCCTGAGAAGGTATGCTGATAGTGAAAACCTGCCGCGCGTGATGAATGGCCTCGGTATCGCCATCATCTCCACCTCGCAGGGTGTGATGACCGACAAGGAAGCCCGCAAGCTCCACATCGGCGGTGAAGTGATTTGTTACGTTAGCTAAAAGAATAGGAGATAGAAAGTATGTCAAGAATTGGTAAATTGCCTATCGCCATCCCCGCTGGCGTCACGGTCGACATCAAAGATGATGTCATCACGGTCAAAGGTAAGTTAGGTGAACTTTCGCAGAAGTTCGGCGACGCCGTCTCCATCGAAGTGGAAGACGGGCAGCTGCACGTGAAACCCAACGAGGCTACCACTGCCGGTAAGCCGGGTGCCATGCACGGACTTTATCGCGCCCTCATCCACAACATGGTGAAGGGCGTGAGCGAAGGCTTCGAAAAAGTGCAGGAATTTGTCGGCGTCGGCTACAAGGCCGAGGCCAAGGGACAAATCCTCGAAATGTCTCTGGGCTTCTCCCATAACATCTTCATGGAGATGCCTCCTGAGATCAAGATCGAAACCATCAACGAGAGAGGTAAGAACCCCATCTTGAAGATGCGTTCATACGACAAACAACTTCTTGGTCAGGTGGCCGCAAAGATCCGCTCGATGCGTAAGCCTGAACCTTATAAGGGTAAGGGTATCAAGTTCGAAGGCGAAGTCCTGAGACGTAAGGCAGGTAAGGCTGCTGGTAAGTAATCGTTAATACCTCAGTAAAGAAAGTAAACAATGGCAAAAACTAAAGAAGAAAGAAGGCAGTTCATCAAGAAGAGCATCAGAAAGAAGATTTCTGGTACCGCCGAGCGTCCGCGCATGTCTGTCTTCAGAAGCAACAAGCAAATCTATGTGCAGCTGATTGACGACGAAGTCGGCAAGACCTTGGCTGCCGCCAGTTCGCGCGAGAACGGCATCGAAAATGAAAAGATCACGAAGACCGAACAAGCCGCCAAGGTGGGCGCCCTGATCGCCGAAAAGGCCAAGGCCGCCGGCATCGAGAAGGTCGTGTTCGATCGCAATGGTTATTTGTATCACGGTAGAGTGAAGTCGCTGGCCGACGGCGCTCGTAATGGAGGACTTAAATTCTAATTGTCATGGCAGAAGTAAACGTAAAAAGAGTAAAGTCTAGCGAAATCGAGTTCAAGGAACGTCTCGTTAGCATCAACCGCGTCACCAAGGTGACCAAAGGTGGTCGTACTTTCACTTTCGCAGCACTTGTTGTCGTCGGCAATGAGAACGGTGTCGTCGGTTACGGCTTGGGCAAGGCCAAGGAAGCCACCGCCGCCATCCAGAAGGGTGTCGACGATGCCAAGAAGAACCTGGTCAAGGTTCCTGTCCTGAACGGCACGCTGCCTCACGAGCAATACGGCAAGTATAGCGGTGCCTACGTCTTCATTCAACCAGCTACCCCTGGTACTGGTGTCATCGCCGGCGGTGCCATGCGTGCCGTCCTCGAGAGCGTTGGCGTGAAGAACGTGCTGGCCAAGTCGAAGGGCTCTTCCAACCCCCACTCGGTGGTGAAGGCCACTTTCGACGCCCTGACCAGAATGCGCGACGCCTACACCGTCGCCCAATTGAGAGGTGTGGATTTGGATACTGTGTTTAACGGATAAAACTTTTGAAAGATGAAAAAAGTAAGAATCACCCAAATCAGAAGTGGCATCGGAAGACCACAAGATCAAAAGGACACTTTGAGGTCGCTCAAGCTGAGAAAGATGCACCAGTCGGCTGAGGTCGACATGGACGACCCGAGCATTGCGGGAATGGTGAACAAAATCGCCCATCTTCTCAAGATCGAAGAAATCTAATTGTTGAACTATCAAATCTACATTATCATGGATTTAAGTAATCTCAAACCAGCAAAAGGTTCTACAAAGGAAAAGAAAAGATTAGGCCGTGGCCAAGGTTCTGGAAGAGGCGGCACGTCAACGCGCGGTCACAAGGGTGCTCAAGCACGCTCGGGCGCCAAGCGTAAGGTCGGCTTCCAAGGTGGTCAAATGCCTCTCCAACGTTTGGTCCCTAAGTTCGGTTTCAAGAACATGAATCGTATTGAGTACACCCCGGTCAACCTCGCAACCTTGCAGAAACTTGCTGACAAAGGCATCACGGTGATCACACCCGAAGTGCTTGTCGAAAATGGTGTCACCCACACGAAGGAGATCGTCAAGATCCTCGGACGTGGTGAATTGACTGCGAAAGTTGAAGTTAGGGCTCACGCTTTTTCCGCAAAGGCTAAGGAAATGATCGAGGCCGTCGGCGGAACCTGCGACAAATACGAAACAAAATGAACAGACTGATTGAAACCATAAGGAACATCTTCAAGATTGAAGAGCTGCGTAAACGCATCCTGTTTACCATCCTCATCATCTTGGTCTATCGCTTCGGTTCGTTCGTCGTCATCCCTGGTGTCGACCCCAACCAGCTTTCGATTATCCAACGTAGCAGCGAAGGCGGCCTGCTCGGCCTGTTGAACATGTTCTCAGGCGGCGCTTTCGGCAATGCCTCCATCTTCGCCCTGGGTATCATGCCTTACATCACCGCCTCCATCATCATCCAATTGCTCGGCATGGCAGTGCCTTACTTCCAGCGCCTGCAAAGGGAAGGTGAAAGCGGACGTAAGAAACTGAACCAGATCATGCGTTACCTCACGGTGGGCATCGTGATCGTCCAAGCTCCTGGCTACATCCGTAACGTCATCGAGCAGTTCAGGATGGCTGGCGCCACCACCGCTGTAACTCCTTTCGACGGCTCCAATCCTGGTGTCTTCTTCTGGATTTCATCGGTCATCCTGCTCGTTGCCGGCACCTTGTTCATCATGTGGCTCGGCGAGAAAATCACCGACAGGGGCATCGGCAACGGTATCTCCCTGATCATCATGATTGGTATTATCGCCCGTCTGCCCGGTGCCTTCGTGGCCGAATGTGCAGCCCGCTTCAACCAAGGCGGCACGGGTCTTCTGATCCTCGTCATCGAGCTGGTCGTGTTGTTCTTCGTGATGGTGGGCACCATCGCCCTCGTCCAAGGCACGCGCAAGATCCCGGTACAGTATGCCAAGCGTGTTGTCGGCAACCGCCAGTACGGTGGTGTCCGTCAATACATCCCGCTGAAGGTGAATGCCGCTGGCGTCATGCCTATCATCTTCGCCCAAGCCATCATGTTCCTGCCTGTCACTATCGCTGGCTTCCGTCAAACGGAAAACCTCAGCGGATTCCTGCAGGTGTTTACCAACATCAATGGCTTCTGGTATAACTTCGTGTTCTTCCTCATGATCATCGCCTTCACGTATTTCTATACGGCTGTCACGATGAACACCAACCAAATGGCTGAAGACATCAAGAAGAACGGCGGTTTCATCCCTGGCGTGAAGCCTGGCAAGAAGACGGCTGAATATTTGGACACGATCATGTCGAGAATCACCCTTCCCGGGTCCATCTTCCTCGCCATCGTGGCCATCATGCCCGCCATCGTGGCATCGCTCATGAACGTCACCACGGCATTCTCCCATTTCTATGGCGGAACGTCGCTGCTGATCCTCGTGGGTGTCGTGCTCGACACGTTGCAACAAATCGAGAGCCACCTTTTGATGCACCACTACGATGGTCTGACCAAGACGGGTCGCATCAAGGGCCGCGTCGGCAGAATGTAATTGAATTGTCCTTTGCCCGTTGGAGCAAGGCAAGCCAACCTTTCGGGAAGCCTTCGGAAAAACGCCGGAGGCTTCCTGGAAAAAGGGCTGGAATTCGAAGCCAAAATGGTCAGGATGAAAAAAATGAGAAAAAATCCCTGCTGTTTGGAAAAGAATTACTACTTTTGCAGCCCGAAATCCGAAGGTGGTGGATTGCAGGTCCAACAAGCTGGAGGACAGAAGTAAATAACACACATTAAAACGTATTTGAAAGAAGAAAGTATGGTAAAACAAATGTCAATCGAGCAGGAAGGCACAGTAGTGGAAGCGTTGGGAAACGCCATGTTCCGCGTTGAGTTGGAGAATGGGCTGGTGATTATCGCCACCATTTCCGGCAAGATGCGCATGCACTATATCAAGATTCTGCCTGGCGACAAGGTCAAGTTGGAAATGTCTCCCTATGATCTGACAAAAGGCCGTATCACCTTCAGATACAAGAGTTAATGAGCAAAACTACAAAAGTATATTGAAATGAAAGTTCAAGCATCTGTAAAGAAAAGATCTGCCGACTGCATCATTGTCAAGCGCAAGGGCAGAGTGTATGTGATTAATAAGAAGAACCCTAAAGAGAATCAGCGTCAGGGTTAATCTTGGTCGAAAATTTAAACTAAAGAATAAGATAATATGGCAAGAATCGCTGGTGTAGATATCCCGAGCAACAAGGCCGGTGAGATCTCGTTGACCTACATTTACGGTATTGGTCGTTCGCTGTCGAAGGAAATCCTGAACAAGGCCGGTGTCGAACCCGCCAAGAAAGTCCAGGACTGGAGCGACGACGAACAAAAGGCTGTTCGTGACATCATCGCCGAACAGTACAAGACCGAAGGTGAACTTCGTGGTGAAGTTCAGATGAACATTAAGCGTTTGATGGATATCGGTTGCTACAGAGGTGTCCGTCATCGTGCTGGTTTGCCCGTCCGTGGCCAAAGCACCAAGAACAACGCTCGTACCCGCAAGGGCCGCAAAAAGACTGTCGCTAACAAGAAGAAGGCTACCAAGTAACGTTAGGTAGTTGGATCATATCTAATTAAAAAAAACACAGAATTAAAAAATGGCAAAAAACAACAAAGTTACAAAGAAACGTGTTGTGAAGATCGAAGCAACGGGCATGGCTTTCGTGAAGGCTTCGTTCAACAACGTGATCGTTTCCTTGACCAACAATGAAGGACAAGTCATTTCTTGGGCATCAGCAGGTAAGATGGGCTTTAAAGGCTCAAAGAAGAACACACCATACGCTGCTCAGATGGCTGCTGAAGAGTGCGCCAAGACTGCCTATGACTTGGGATTACGCAAAGTTAAAGTTTATGTGAAGGGACCTGGTTCGGGACGTGAATCGGCCATTCGCGCCATCCACTCGATGGGTGTTGAGGTGACCGAAATCATCGATGTCACTCCGCTGCCGCACAACGGATGCCGTCCTCCAAAACGTAGAAGAGTGTAAAGTCGAACAATAAAAAATCTTGAATTATGGCTAGATATACAGGTCCAAAAACGAAAATCGCTCGTAAGTTCGGTGAACCCATCTTCGGTTCAGACAAGTACTTCGAAAAGAGAAATTATCCTCCTGGAATGCACGGCGCCAACAGCAGAAGAAAGAAAGTTTCGGAATACGGCACCCAGCTCAAGGAGAAGCAAAAGGCTAAATATACCTACGGAGTTCTCGAGAGACAATTCCGCAAGACCTTCGACCACGCCCGCCGCAAGGAAGGCGTCACGGGTCTTATCCTGATGCAACTTTTGGAATCACGCCTTGACAATGTGGTCTACCGTCTGGGTATCGCTCCCACTCGCGCCGCCGCCCGTCAGCTCGTGAACCATCGTCATATCGTCGTCAACGGCGAGATCCTCAGCATTCCGTCCTACTTCGTGAAGATTGGCGATATCGTCGGCGTTCGCGAAAAATCAAAGAGCTTGGAAGTCATCACCAACTCACTCGAAGGCCGCCAAGGCAGCAACTTCGCCTGGCTCGAATGGGATGGCAACCAGATGTGTGGCAAGTTCATGAACTATCCGGCTCGCGAAGAGATTCCGGAAAACATCAACGAACAGCTCATCGTCGAATTGTATTCTAAGTAATTGTTGTTTGTTAACCTGGTAAAATTATTAAATATGGCAATATTAGCGTTTCAAAAACCCGATGAGGTTATCATGGTTGAAGGCTCCGACACCAAAGGCGTTTTCGAGTTTCGACCTCTTGAACCAGGTTTCGGCATCACCATTGGTAATGCGCTTAGGAGAATCCTGCTGTCTTCGCTTGAAGGCTTCGCTATCACTTCTATCCACATTGACGGCGTGACTCACGAGTTCGCCTCTATCGACGGTGTCATCGAAGACGTCGCCGACATGGTGCTCAACTTCAAGCAAGTCCGCCTTAAACAAGTCGTCGCTACGGAGACGCACGAAAAGGTCAGCTTCACCATCACCGGCCAAGAGCAATTCAAGGCTGGCGACATCAACAAGTATCTCTGCTCCTTCCAAGTGCTGAATCCGGATCTCGTCATCTGCAACCTCGAACCCTCGGTGAAGCTCAACATCGAGCTGAACATCAACAAGGGTAGGGGCTATGTGCCTGCCGACGAGAACAAAGTGGCCGGTGCTCCGGTCGACACCATCGCCATCGACTCCATCTACACGCCCATTCGCAATGTGAGTTACAAGGTGGAAAACTGGCGCGTCGAACAGAAGACCGACTATGAGAAACTTGTCATCGAAATCGATACCGATGGTTCGATCAATCCTAAAGATGCTTTGAAAGAAGCCGCAAAGATCCTCATCTACCACTTCATGCTCTTCTCCGACGAGAACATCAACTTGGTGCCCGACGAGAAGACCGTCACCGAAGACTTTGATGAAGGCTCGTTGCATATCCGCCAGCTCCTCAAGACCAAGCTCGTCGACCTCGATTTGTCGGTCCGCGCCTTGAACTGCTTGAAAGCTGCTGAGGTTGAAACGCTTGGTGAACTGGTTGCCTTCAACAAGGCCGACCTGCTCAAGTTCCGCAACTTCGGTAAGAAGTCGCTCACCGAACTTGACGAGTTGGTCAGAAGCAAAGGCCTCGAGTTCGGTATGAATGTCAGCAAATATAAATTAGATAAGGAATAAGAAAGATGAGACACAATAAGAAATTCAATCACTTGGGAAGAAAGAGCGCTCACCGTAAGGCTATGCTCTCGAACATGGCTTCTTCGTTGATCCTTAACAAACGCATCATCACCACCACGGCCAAGGCCAAGGCTTTGCGTATGTACATCGAACCCCTGATCACCAAGGCCAAGCCCGAAAACAACACCACGACCGAGACCGGCTCCAGCAACCGCCGCGTTGTTTTTGCCTACCTGCAAAACAAGTTCGCCGTGACCGAGCTGTTCCGTGAAATCGGCCCGAAGGTGGCCACACGTCCCGGCGGCTACACTCGCATCATCCGTATGCCTGAGAACCGTAAGGGCGATGCCGCCGAGATGTCCATGATGGAGCTTGTCGACTACAACGAGGTTTACACCCGCGAAGGCCAAAAGGCTGCCGCCAAGACCAAGACCACTCGTCGCAGCAGCAAGAAAGCTGCTCCGAAAGCCGAGGCCGAAGCTCCTGCTGCCGAACAGGCTGAATAAATTGATTTGTTCATTTTGAATTTGATAGGAAGGCTGCCTGAGGGCGGCCTTTTTTTTGTTGTGGGCTTGTCGCTGCCATCGGCTCTTCTTGTGTTTTCGGATTGCCTAAAGGCAAGAAATCTGAAGAAAATCCTTTTCAAAATCAATCAAAATCGATTTCTAATACTTTTAGATTTTTGAAATGATTTTGATTTATCTACGATGAATGCAAAGCATTTCTTGCGAAGCAATACCATCCTATCTCGTTATTTCTGCCATGATAATCCCTCCAGCCACGGCTGCGTTGAGCGATTCCGTCAGGCTGCCGCCTACGCGCGGGATGGTGATGGGTCGCGTGATACAAGGCAAGACTTCGGCCCTGATGCCGTGCGACTCGCTCCCGATGACGATGACGCCTTCGGGTTTTTCGCGCATCTCGAACAGGTTCTCGCCCTCAAGCAAGGCTCCATAAATAGCCTTGCCATTGCTGCTTGCCTCATGCAGAAACGTAGGCAAATCGGCCTTCCAGACATGCATCCGAAACAGCGAGCCCATGGTGGCCTGCACCGTCTTGGGGTTCCACAGCTCCACGCAGTCGGGGCTGCACACCACGTCAGTGATGCCGAACCACTCCGCCGTGCGGATGAGCGTGCCCATGTTGCCTGGGTTGGCGATGCCGTCCAAGGCCAGCACGAAACGCGAACTGGTCTTGATTTCCTTTTGTTCTGGAATTCTGACTACGGCAAGGATGCCTGGTGGCGTGTCCTGTCCGCTCATCTGTTCCATCTGCATCTCGCTGACGGTCTCGGCTTCGGCGAAGGCGGGATGGTCGTAGAGAAAAGCCTCGGTGGCGAAGAGATTCACCGTCTCAAAGTGGGAGTGGAGCAGCTCGTCCACCATCTTGCGCCCTTCCACGACGAAGAGTCCGAGTTCCTTGCGAAACTTCTGTTGCTTCAGCGAGGCGATTTGTTTTATGGTGTTTTTGGTAAGCATTTGTTATTCGTTTGTGTGTCTTTTGACTCGCTTTGCGTCATTGCGAGCGAAGCGAAGCAATCAAGGGAATGAGCTAAATATCTGGACTGCTTCGTGCCTCGCAGTGACGACAACGCGTCAACAAAGGTACAAAAAAGGCTGTCCCAAAGATGAGACAGCCCAAAAAATTATGAAAAAGTTTATCTTATTATTCAGCGTAGACGTTGAAATCGATGTCGACGGCCACTTCCTTGTGGAGTCTCAGCTTGGCTTTGTATTCGCCCACTTCCTTGATGGCGTCTTCGTTGATGACGATGTTCTTGCGGTCCACCTCAATGCCAGTGGCTTCCTTGATGGCGTTGGCGATCATGATGTTGTTGACCGAGCCGAAAATCTTGCCCGTGGCGGCAGCCTTGGCGGGGATTTGCAGCTTCAGGCCTTCCAGAGCCTTGGCCTTCTCGAGGGCTTCGTCCTTGATCTTTTGTTCCTTGTGAGCCTGTTGGCGCATCTCTTCGGCCAAAATCTTGCGGTTGCGCTCGGTGGCGAGGATGGCAAGACCTTGCGGGATGAGGAAGTTGCGGCCGTAGCCAGGCTTCACGGTGACGATGTCGTTCTTATATCCTAAGTTGGTAACGTCTTGTTTCAGAATGATATCCATGTTTAGTCCTCCTTCAAATTATTTCAAACAATCTGCTACGAATGGCATCAGGGCGAGGTGGCGGGCACGCTTGACGGCCTGGGCGACCTTGCGCTGGTATTTCGATGAAGTGCCGGTGATGCGGCGAGGCAGGATCTTGCCTTGCTCGTTGACGAACTTCAGCAAGAAGTCGGCGTCTTTGTAATCGATGTACTTGATGCGGTTCTTCTTGAAGCGGCAGTATTTCTTTCTCTTGGTATCGACTGCAATGGGAGTCAGATATTTGATGTCGTTGTTGTTGTTCACTTGTGCCATTTTTCTTCGTTTTTAATTGTTCAACATTAGGCTTGTGCTTCGGCGGCTTCGGCTTTCTTGCTGCGTTTCTTCTCGTTGTAGGCGATGGCGTGCTTGTCAAGCTTCACGGTGAGGAAACGGAGGATGCGTTCGTCGCGCTTCAGTTCGGTTTCGACATCGGCGATCACATTGCCTTCGGCTTTGTACTCAATGAGTTGGTAGAAGCCCGTGGACTTCTTTTGGATGGGGTAGGCCAGCTTGCGCATGCCCCAGTTCTCTTCATGAACGATCTCTGCGCCGGCTTGGGTCAGATGATCTTCATACTTCTTTACCGCTTCCTTCATCTGTTCGTCAGACAAAACGGGAGTTAAAATGAAAACGGTTTCGTACTGATTCATAACTGTTTGATTGTTAAATGATTAAATTGATTATAGTCTTTGCTTGTTTAGCGGGTGCAAAGGTACGACTTTTTTCTTAATCTACAACACTTTAGCGGAAAATATTTTTTGGTCGCTTTGCGTCACTGCGAGGAACGAAGCAGTCCAGAGAATTGTTTTGTGGATTGCTTCACTGCGTTCGCAATGACGCGAAGCGTGTCCAAGGAATCTACATTGAGGGTTCAAGCATCTTTTCTAATATGAATTCCGCCGCATGGCCGTCGCCAAAAATCTCTGGGAAAACGGTTGGCGGATTGTCCTTGAAGTGTTGCCAGGCCTGTATGATTCTCGTTTCATCGGCATCGGCGAGGATGGCGTTTCCGGTTTCCACGATTTCCACCCATTCGGTCTCAGGGCGAAGGATGATGCAAGGCTTTTTGAAGAAATAAGCCTCTTTTTGAACGCCACCCGAGTCGGTCATCACCAATTGGGCATGGCGTTCCAAGGCAATCATCTCCAAGAAGGAGACTGGCGGAATTAGTTTGATTTTGGTATTGTTGAATATCTGTGTTTGCAAACTTTCGTCAAGGTTGGTTTTCAAGAGTTTGGAGGTTCTTGGATGCAACGGCAAGACGACTTGGCATTGTTCAGAAAGCCTTATTAATGCCCTAAAGATGGCACTGAGCCGTTCGGGATGGTCGGTGTTGCTGTCGCGATGGATGGTAGCCAAGATGAAAGGCTTGTCTTTTAATTCCAGGCGTTGTATGATGTCGGTCTTTTCCTCCGCGATGTTGGCGAAATGCAGGCTGTTGTCGTACATGATGTCGCCGCAATGGTACACTTTTGGGTGGTCGATGGTGGCGGACCCAGAGCCTGTCGAAGGGCCGCTCTCATCAATTGGGAATCCTTCGCGTTTCAAGTTCTCCAATCCGGCTTTGGTTGGCGTGAAGAGCAACGTAGAGCAGTGGTCGCACACGATGCGGTTGATCTCCTCGGGCATACTCTTGTTGAACGAGCGCAGTCCCGCCTCGATGTGGACGATGGGCACGTGGATCTTGGCCGCGGCCACGGCACCAGCTAAGGTCGAGTTGGTGTCGCCGTAGAGCACGATGAAGTCGGGATGCTCCTTTATTAATAACGCCTCGATGCCTTCGGTCATGCGAGCGGTCTGCACGCCGTGCGAGGCGGAACCCACGTGGAGGTTATAGTCGGGACTCGGAATGCCCAATTCGTCGAAGAAGACTTGTGACATGTTGTCGTCGTAGTGTTGTCCCGTATGGACGATGACTTCCTGGATGCGGTCGGCATAATGGTTTTTGATGGCGCGGCTGAGGGCGGCGGCCTTGATGATTTGGGGGCGTGCCCCGATAATGGTGACGAGTTTCATTGTGATGCGATTTTAGAAAGTCAATTCTCCGTGGTCGCGGAAGCTGTAGTAGCATTCGTTGCCGATGATGATGTGGTCGACGACGCTGATGTCGAGCAATTTGCCTGCGCCGACGAGTTTCTTGGTCAGCAGGCGGTCTTCTTCGCTGGGACGCGGGTTGCCCGATGGGTGGTTGTGTCCCAGCACGATGCAGGTGGCGTTAAGGGTCAAGGCGTTTTTGAAGATGATTTTCGGGTCGGCGATGACGTTGGTGGTGCCGCCCTTGCTGATGCATTCCACCTTTAGGGGGTGGTTGCTTTGGTTGAGGTACATGACGAGGAAATGCTCTTGGCTTGGGTCGTCGATGTAGGGCAATAACCGTTCGAAGGTGTCTTTGGAGTTCTTCACTTCTTTGGGCATGTTGGCCTCGGCGGCGCGGCGTCGTTTGCCGAGTTCGAGGGCGGCCATGATGGTGATGGCCTTGGCTTCGCCGATGCCTTTGTGCTTCATCAGGTCGCTCAAGGTGAGGTTGGAGAGGGTGATGAGGTTGTTGTCGACGCTGTCGAGGATGACGCGCGACAGCTCCACAGCCGACAGCTCGTTGTTGCCCGACCCGATGAGGATGGCGATGAGCTCGGCATTGCTGAGCGAGGCTTTGCCTTTGGCCATCATCTTCTCGCGCGGACGGTCGTCGGCAGCCCATTCCTTGATGGATTTCTTTTCATTCATGTGGTCTGTTGCTTTTTGGGCAGGAACTTACGTCGCCTGCTTACTGGTCTGTCGCCCCTACGGGGCTGGGCTGCAAAGATAGTGATTTTCGGTTTACCTCAACCAAAAAAGCCCCTTCCACCTAAGCAGAAGAGGCACCAACATGTATGAATAAAACTTCCAATTATGCCAATTTGTTCGTGAACTTCGTCAGCTTCGACTTCAGGTTGGCGGCCTTGTTCTTGTGGATGATGCCACGCTTGGCCACCTTGTCGATGATGGAGTACAGCTTCGGGAGCTGGCTTTCAGCCGTTGACTTGTCGGTCAAAGCTCTGAATTTCTTCATCTCATTACGCATATTCTTGGCGTAATAGCGGTTGTGCAAACGTCTTTTTTCAGTCTGACGAACTCTCTTGATAGCGTCTTTGTGATTTGCCATATCTTTTATTCCTTATTGCTTTTATATTCTATCTTTTTCGGGCTGCAAAATTACGACTTTTTCGTGAATTGACAATCGCTTTGCGTAAATTTTTTCTTCATTTAATATAATTTGTTGATTCAAAGTGTCTTAAAAGCCATTTTATCTTCGTTTTCGGGATGGATGATTTCGCCAAGTCTTATATCAATAAAGGTGTTGCGTTCCAAATCTTTCCCGTCGGCGACGATGGGGAGGTAGTTTTCGCCATAGCCTCTTGCGATGCCGCGACTGTCGATGCGCTCGACGAGCATCCTTTGGCTGCGGCCTTGCATCATCTCGAAGTACTTGGTCTTGTTTTCCAGCGAGATTTGCCGCATCACCTCGCTGCGCTCCGATTTCACTTTCTCTGGCACTTGGTCGGGCATCGAAGCGGCTTTTGTGCCGGTGCGCGCCGAGTATTTGAAGGTGTGGATGTGGCTGAAGCCGATTTCCTTTGCAAACTCGCAGCTTTCGTTGAAGGTCTGGTCGGTCTCGCCAGGGAAGCCCACGATGATGTCGGTGGTGAGGTTGAAGTCGGGACGGAAGGCCTTGATGCGCTCGCACATGTCGCGGAACTGGGCCACGGTGTAGAACCGGTGCATCCGCTTCAGGGTGTCATCGGAGCCGCTTTGCAGGCAGATGTGCATGTGCGGGGCCAACTTTTCGTGCTGGAACAAGCCAAGGAAACAGTCGCTGAACTGGTCTGGCTCAATGGAGGAGACGCGCACGCGGAAGTCGCCTTCGATTTCCAAAATGTTTTCCACAAGTTGCTCGAAATTGGTGCTTTCGTATTGGTATCGTCCCATGTTGACGCCTGTCAGCACGACTTCCTTGAAGCCGTGGGCCACCACCTCGCGCACATTATTATAGATGTCGTTGGCGGGGCGACTTGTTGAGCGTCCGCGCACCATGGGGATGATGCAGTAGGAGCAGAAGTTGTTGCATCCGTCGTGGATTTTGATGAGGCTGCGGGTGTGGAAGGTGTCGAAGGCGTGTTGGTAGCTGAAGAGGTCGCGGTCGTAGCCTTCGGGGTCGCTGTGGCCGGTGCGGAAATGCTCGTCGATGATGTCGAACAGGGCCGATTTGCGTTCATTGTCAATCACATAGTCGACGATGCCCGATTGCAGCAGCTCTTCCTTCCTGTGGTTCACCATGCAGCCGGTGACGGCAATCAAGGCTTCGGGGTGCTTCCTCCGGATTTGGTGGATGGCTTGGCGGCATTTCTGGTCGCTGGTGTTGGTGACGGTGCAGGTGTTCACAACGTAGGCATCGGCGTCGCCATCGTTTTCGGCGATGTCGTAGCCAGCCGCCTTGAAGCGCGACGCCAAGGCATCGGTTTCGTAAAGGTTCACTCGGCAACCGAGGGTTTTGAAGGCGATGGTTTTCATTCTGCTAACTCTCCCTCAATCGAAAGCGGCGAAGCCGAAGTCACTTTCACGTTGACGATTTGCCCGATGAGGCTCTTGTCCTTTGAGGCGAAGCGGATGACGATCTTGCCTTCGGTGTGGCCGGTGAGGTAGCCGTTCTTGCGGTCCTCGGTCTCCACGAGCATCTTCACAGTCTTGCCGATGAGGTTCTGGTTGTAGACGAGGCTGTGTTTCATCAGTTCCTCGGTGAGGATGTGGTAGCGTTGGCGTTTCACCTCTTTCGGCACGTCGTCTTCCCATTGCGAGGCCACTGCGCCCGGACGCACGCTGTATTGTGCGATGAACGCCATGTTGTATTTGAACTCCTCCATGGCCTTGCGAGTGTTCTCAAACTCCTCTTCGGTCTCGTGCGTGAAGCCCACGATGATGTCGGTGAAGATGGTGGCGGTGGGCAGTTTCTCGCGGATGGTCTCGATGATGTGGCGGTAGGTGGCTAAGTCGTGGTGGCGGTTCATGCGTTGCAGCATGTTCTCGTCGCCGCTCTGGATGGGGATGTGAATCTGCTTGCCGAGGCAGTCGTATTGCGCCATCACCTCGATGACGTCGTCTTTCATGTCGCGGGGATGTGGCGCGGTGTAGTAAACCCAAAACTCCTTGCCCGAGGCCTTGCCGAACTCGCCTACGCGGCGCAGAAGTTCCGCAAAGTCAATCTCTTCGCCTTTCTTGTCGAGGCCGTAGGAATTGACGTTTTGGCCCAAAAGCGTGATGCTCTTGTAGCCTTTCTCGACCAATTCCTTCAGTTCGGCCAAAATCTCTTCTGAAGGTCTCGACACCTCGCGGCCACGGGTGTAGGGCACGGCGCAATAGGTGCAGAACTTGTTGCAGCCGTTCTGAATCGGGATGAAGGCTTCGAAATCGGAGGTCTGCGTCGGCTTGATGGCCCAAAACTGGCCCATGTTGGCCGATGGGTTGATTTTGTCGTCCTTGTGGAATAGCGGTGCCAATGGCTTGACAACTGGCTGAATTTCAATCTCTTCTCCGTATTTCAGCGAGGCGGGTGTGACGATGCCGTACTGCCGGATCATATCGGGGAAATTGGGCAACTCGTTCATGGGGAAGACCAGGTCGAAGAGCTTGAGGAAGCGCACGCGGTCGGCGGGCAGCACGCAGCCCGACACGAAGGTGATGACGTTGGCGCGGTGTTTCATGGCATTCCATTTCTCGATGCGGCCATACACCTTGTCGATGCCTTTTTGGCGCACCGAGCAGGCGATGATGCCGAGGATGGTGGCCTCTTCTTCGTTTTGGGTCTCGACGAAGCCCATGCCTTGCAGCACCGTGCGCACGCGCTCGGTGTCGCTCAGGTTCATCTGGCAGCCTAAGGGGAGGAGGTAGTATTTCATTCAGTTGATAGTTGACAGTTGATGGTTTGCAGTTGTAGGGCTGTCACATTGTGGCAGCCTTTTCATTTTTGGCAGGGACTGACGTTGCCTGTTTGCAGGGACTGACGTCGCCTGCTTATTGGTGTGTCGCCCCTACGGGGCTTTGCAAAAGCGGCCTGCAAAAATACGAATAATTGTTCAGTCGTAGACCAAATGGATGATGTCGTTGATGATTTCGTTGCTGGAATCACATGTGGGGACGACTTTGGTGCTGACACCGGTAAGTATTTTTTCAGCTTGGTCGATGGTCTCCGGCTCAAGGCAATCGGAGGCGATTTGTGCCTCGGTGATGATGGATTGCGCCTCGTCGATTTTGAGCGAAATCTCAACGCCGCCCCAAGGGAAACGCGCCTTTTTGGTCGTCTTGAACTGCTCCCAGCGACCGAAAAGGAAGTCGTGCGACGAAATGTGCTCGCGGATGGCTTGCACTTCGGCATTATTAATTAAGGTGTCGAAATCCAGTATCTCGGCTTGGCCGCCATAGACCTTTTCAAACGAGGCCATCAGTGGCTGTTTGATGTTCTCGGAGGTCAGGTCGGGGACGGCTTCGCTGAGGTTGATGACGCGACTAGCCACGCTTTTCACGCCGTTTTTCATCAGCTTGGCCTTGTCGACGATGAGGTAGCGTTGCATCATCGTGCCATCGGTCTTGATGAGGATGGTGCCGTGGTGCAGGTCGTTGCGATGTCCTTTGCCGAAGGCGTTGCCGCTGAATTTGCGTCCTTGGTAGGTGAGGTCGTTGCGCCCCGAAATCTCGGTTTCGAGGCCGTAGGTACGCAAAGCATCCTGAATGACAGAAAGTTGCTTCGGCACGTCATACAGTTTTTTGTCGGCGATAAACGAGAAGTTGATGTTGCCGAGGTCGTGGTAGACAGCACCGCCGCCCGTGCCTCGTCGCATGAGGTGGCCGCCTTCGTCCAAGAGTAGCTTGACGTTGCACTCGGAGTAGGGGTTCTGGTTGTATCCGATGACCACTGTCTGCTGGTTTTTCCAGAGGTACATTGTGACGATGCCTTCCTCTTGACGATCAGTGAGATAACTCTCAACGGCGCGGTTGAGAAAGGGGTCGTATAGGTTGCTGATGACGATTTGTAGTTTCATAGTAGTAATAATAGAAAAGCCCACCATTTGGCGGGCTTGCTTTTGTAGTCTCTCCGGGATTTGAACCCGAGTTACCAGGATGAAAACCTGACGTCCTGACCAGACTAGACGAAGAGACCACTTCGTGTCGTTTATGACGCTGCAAAAGTACACATAATTTCGTTACCTACAACATTTTTCGAAAGAAATTTGTCTACTTTTTTATAAAGTATTGGTTTACAATATGATAAAAATGATAATTTATTCAAACAAAAGTGAGAACTGGAACAATTTGTTGCGCAATTGGTCGATGGGGGCAGTGTAAAGGAAGGCTTCGTTCTTCACAATGTCGAGCACTCCGTAGCTCATCTTGAGCTCCACACCCATCTTGAACCACTGGTTGTAGATGTCTATCCCGACACCGAGCTCGCCCGCCAGGTCGAAGCGTTTGGTGACGAGGTTGTTGATGAATTCGTTGCCTTGTCCGTCGGTCTCCTTGTTGTCCTTCTGGGAGGCAAGGTCGAGTTTGGGGTTGATGCCGCCAAAGACGTAAGCCCCGATGTTGTTGTAGCGTTTCGAGCGGTATTTGATGTTGAGCGGAAACTCCACAAAAGTGGTGCCGATGGACTTGGTGATGTTCCTCGTGTCCATGCTGCCGTCGTTCCCTTCGATGACGATGCTGTAGTTCAGCCTGCGCTCGCTGAAACTCAACGAAGGAATGAACCGCAGGTCGAAATAACGGCCAAGACGCTTGCTGCCGATGATGCCGACGGTAAAACCAGGTGTTTGTTCGGTTTCAATGTTGTAGACATAGAGATGCTTGGTGTTCGGAACGCTATAGTTGCCCTTGGGCCAGGAGTTGGCGGGCAGTGCCATATTCTGGTAATTCTCCACGGTTTTAATGGTGTAGCTCATTTGGTTGTAGCCCAAAAGGAACCCGAAATGGTAAGGCTCTTGGTCGTATTTGGGCAGATACATGATGGTCCGTCGTTGGGCAATGGCTGGCGTACATAAGGCCATGACAAACAGCATGATGGCCGATATTTTCAGTGCTTTTTTCAATGCAATTCAATTTTGATTATGAATGGTAACGCGACATTTCGGGTTTTATTGCGCGAAAACGGCGGCAAAATTAGGAAAAAATGGGTGAGCGTGCCGCGTTCCACGCTTTTTTTGTTTTTGCGTTTCATACTGTCAATTGAACCTTTCTCGTGCAGTAGAGGGTGGCAATTCCAAAGGCCAAACGGAGAATCCGACCGTTCTCTAGTCCGTGTTGTGCCATGTCGCGGAGGAAGTCATTGGGTCGGGGAAACCGTTCTACCGACTCGGGAAGATAGGTGTAGGCATTTGCGTCTTTCGAGACCATTCGCCCGATTTTTGGAAGTATCTCCTTGAAATAGAGCCGATAAAGCTGTTTTATGGGAAACTGCTCGGGCATGGAAAACTCCAAGATGAATGCCTGTCCGCAGGGCTTTAGCACGCGATAGATTTCGGAAAGTCCTTTGCCCAAATCCTCGAAATTACGCACTCCAAAGGCCACCGTGACGGCGTCGAAACTGTTGTCTTCAAAAGGAAGTGAAGCAGCGTCACCGAATTGCAAATTGATTTGGCTTTCAAACTTTTGCACCTTGACTTTTGCCTTGCCAATTTCCAGCATTTTCTCGGAAATATCCATCCCGACGATGTGTGCCTGTGGATTGTGTTCGGCAAGGGCGATGGCCAAGTCGGCGGTGCCGGTGGCGAGGTCCAAAATGGTTTTGGGCAGGCTTTTTGCAACGGCTTTTGCGGTCTTGCGTCGCCACACCTTGTCAATGTTGAGGGAAAGCCCGTGGTTGAGGGCGTCATAATGGGGCGAGATGCGGTCGAACATGGCCGCGATGGGGGATGCGCTCATTGCAGGTAAGAATTCAGTTTCAAGATGATTTGTTCGGGCGTGATGTCGTTTAGGCACGCATAATCGCCTCTGTAACAAGGTTTATTGCCGTATACCGAGCAGGGACGGCAGGGCATATCAAGTTGGATGCAGTCGTCTTCTTTTTGGTTCCAGCCCAAGAATCCGGCGTAAGGATGTGTGCCGCCCCAAATAGAGACGACCCTTGTGCCGACCAACGATGCCAAGTGCATGTTGGCGGAGTCCATCGTGAGCATCACGTCAAGCTGGCCCATCAGGGCGAGTTCACCCGCTAAACCATGCTGGCATTTGGCGGCTTGCACATTCGGGTATTTGGCGCAAAGCTCCGCGATTTGTCGTTTTTCGTCCTCGCCACCACCGAAAAGGAAAATGGTAGTGTTTTCTCTCTCGCTCAAGGCCTTGATGACGGTTTCCATCCTTTTTAAGGGATAAACTTTGGCGGGATGTTTGGCAAAAGGCGCAATGCCAATCCAAGTCTCACTAGTCGCTTTTTGCGTCTCGCAAAAAGAAGAATAATCGAGTTTTACGAATTGTGGCTTCACAGGAAATCCCAACTGCTCCAACACTTTGGCATAGCGTTCGAAACTGGTCTTTTGTTGCACAAACACCTTGTTTTTCTGTTGCGTCAATTCCTTTTTGCCCGTGCGTCCTTTGTTGATTTTGGCGACTTTCTTCCCGAACAAATGGCAGATGAAACGCAGCCATTGTGTTCGCAAAACGTCATGGAAATCAGCAATATAGTCGAAATCCTTGAGATGGATGTCTTTCAAAAGGCGGTTCAAGCCGAACAACCCTTTATGACGGCCTTTCAGGTCTGCACCAAAGAAATGCACGTTTTTGGGCAACTTCTCAAACAACGGTTTCGCCATTTCGCGACTCACCATAGTAATCTCCAAATCAGGATATTGCATGGCCAAATCATGTACCACGGGCACGGTCATGGCAATGTCGCCTAAAGCGGAAAACCTTATAACGAGAAGCTTTTTCATTTTTGCCCGTAAAGCACGGGGTTGAGGTTCGGGTCGTTGTACATCTTCATCTGCTTGTAGACCTTCATCACCTTTTCGCCGGTCTTGTAGCACTCCATCAGTTGGTCAATGGCGGTGCAGAGGTCGGTGTTTTGCTCTTGCAAAACGCGCAGCTTCTCCTCGCATTTCGCTTTATGCTCCTCGCTGACGTCGGTGCGCTCCACTTCGGCTTTCATGTGGTAAATCTTCAGTTGCAGGATGGAAAGGCGATCGATGGCCCAAGCGGGACTCTCGGTGTTGAGGGTGGCGTTTTCCTTTGGCTCGACGCGTTGAAAAAGTAGTTGATAGTATCCGTCAATCATCTCCACGATGTCCGTCCGGTCTTGGTTCGACTTGTCGATGCGGCGTTTCAAGGCCAAAGCCTCCACGGGGTCGATGTTCGGGTCGCGGATGAGGTCTTCCAGATGCCACTGCACCGTGTCGATCCACACCTTATTATATAGGTACCATTCGATGGTCAGCCTTTCGTATGGGTTTTCGCATGGATGATCCACGTCGTCGTGCTTGTGGTAGTCGGCGATGGCTTGGTTGAAGATGGGGAGAATGGGGGCGGTGGAGAGGATGATCATGGTGATTGTGTTTTTTTGACACGGGACGCGGGACTTTTTTAATGCTGTTAGCAATTAGCTATTGGCAGTTAGCTTGATTGCTCGTTTGCTAATGGCTAAAAGCTAACTGCTAAAAGCCAACAGCCTAAAAGTCTCGCGTCTCGTAGTCTCGCGTCTTAATGCAGTTTCGTCAAAGCGGCCTTGATGCGTTTGACGGCTTCGATGAGTTTGTCTTCGCTGGTGGCATACGACAGGCGGATGCAGTCGTCGTTGCCGAAAGCGTTGCCGGCCACGCAGGCCACATGGGCGTTGTAGAGCAGCCACATGCAGAGGTCGTCGCTGCCCTTGATGGTGGTCTCGCCGTCGGTTTTGCCGTAGTACGACTTCACTTCAGGGAATACATAGAAGGCACCGGCGGGTGTGTTGCACTTCAAGCCGGGGATTTCGTTCAGCAGCTTCACGAACGTGTCGCGGCGGTGACGGAAGGCCTTCAGCATGTCTTGGATTTCGGTCGAGTTCTCGGGGCTGAGTTCCATGGCCTTGGCAGCGGCAGCTTGGGCAATGGAGCAGATGCCAGAGGTGAGTTGTCCTTGAATCTTGTTGGTGGCCTTGATGATGGCTTGCGGGGCGGCGATGTAGCCGATGCGCCAGCCCGTCATGGCATAGCCTTTGGCCACGCCGTTGACGAGGACGAGACGGTCCTTCAGGAAATCGAACTGGCCCATGCTTTCGTGCTTCTGCTCGTATTGGATGAACTCGTAGATCTCGTCGGAGATGACGATGATGTTGGGGTATTTCTTCAGCACCTCGGCGATGGCGGTCAGCTCGGCCTTGGTGAACACGCTGCCACTGGGGTTGCAAGGCGTATTAATAAGGAAAGCCTTGGTCTTGGGCGTGATGGCCTTTTCGAGTTGATCGGCAGTGATCTTGAAGTCGTGGGCGATGTCGCTCTTCACGATGACAGGCACGCCACCGGCCAATTTCACCATTTCTGGGTAGGAGACCCAGAACGGGGCGGGGATGATGACTTCGTCGCCGTCGTTGATGATGGCCAAAAGTGCATTGTTGATGGCTTGCTTGGCGCCGTTGCTGACGAGGATTTCGGTTTCTTTATAGTCGAGGCCGTTGTCGCGTTTCAGCTTGTTGGCGATGGCTTTGCGCAGTGCGGGTGTGCCGGGCACGGGCGGATAGTGCGTGTCGTTGGCGTTGATGGCGTCGATGCCGGCTTGCTTGGCCTGCTCGGGCGTGTTGAAGTCGGGTTCGCCGATGCTCAGGCTGATGACGTCGATGCCTTGGGCTTTCAGTTCACGGCTCTTGTTGGTCATGGCGAGCGTTGCCGACTCGGCCATGTTCAAAACTCTGTTGGAAAGGATGATTTCGCTCATATTTTTGTTGAAATGTTGATTGTTGGATCGTTTAATTGTTGGTAGAGACGCATGATTTTGCGTCTCTGCAATGAATTGGCAAAGGTAGGTGTTTTTTCGATAGGACGCATCGAAAACTTGAAGATTGAACGAAAAACCGTACCTTTGCGCCAAAATTTCAGAATAATGAATGCGATAATTGTTTATTCTTTGATGGCCGCTGGCCTTTTGATTATGGTGGCTACCGTAATTTTGCTTTATAGGTTGATTCGGATGAAAGACGCCGAGCTCCGCGACGGCAGCAAATACGAATTGAAGGTGCAAGCCTTAAAGATTATCATGCCGCTGAAGGTGCAGGCTTACGAACGGTTTTTGCTTTACCTCGAACGCGTGCAGTTGCCTCAGTTGGTGAAGCGCGTCTATGTGCCAGGCATCGAAAAAGGGCAGTTCCATCTGCAGCTGTTACAAAATGTGCGTGAGGAGTTTGAACACAACCTTGCACAACAGCTATATGTGTCCAATTCCACTTGGAACGCTGTGTTCAATGCAAAAGAAGAGCTTGTCAATCAAATCAATACTACTTTTGAGCAACTGAAGGATGAAGAGGATGTCTCTATCATAGCCCAGAGTCTGGTGGCCTTGCCCAATCCAGTAGTGGAGCAAGCTATCTCTGTCTTAAAGCACGATTTTGAGCGGCTGCTGTAATAAAATAAGTTTTTAGTCGTTCTGTTCTAAACTTCTAATGGAATGAAATTCACTGCTACACAAATCGCCGAGCTGCTCGAAGGCCGGGTGGAGGGCAATCCCAATGCTGAAGTCTGGAATGTGGCCAAAATCGAAGAAGGCGCACCTGGCATGATCAGTTTCTTGGCCAACCCTAAATACACACACTATATCTACGAAACAAAGTCGTCCATCGTCATCGTGAACGACGATTTTGAGCCGACAGCTCCTGTCACGACCACTTTGATCCGGGTGGCGGATGCATACGGCTGTTTTGCAAAACTGCTGGCGTTTTACGATCAAATGATGCAAAACAAGCTGGGTGTTTCGTCGCTGGCTTTTGTTTCGTCGTCTGCTCAAATGGGCGAGAACCTTTATCTCGGTGAGTTCGCCTTTGTGGGCGAACATGCCAAAATTGGGAATAACGTGAAGCTCTATCCGCAGGTGTATGTGGGCGAAGGATGTGTTATTGGCGACAATACGGTGCTCTATCCAGGCGTGAAACTTTATCGCAACACGGTCATTGGCAAGAACTGTATCCTCCATGCGGGGGCAGTATTGGGTGCCGACGGCTTTGGCTTCGCCCCTCAGCCCGATGGCCATTACGAGAAAATCCCGCAGGTGGGTAATGTGGTCGTCGACGATAACGTGGAAATCGGGGCCAACACCACCATCGACCGCTCCACGATGGGCTCGACGCATGTCCATAAAGGCGTGAAACTCGACAACTTGATTCATTTGGCGCACAATACCGAGGTGGGCGAAAACTCCGCTTTGGCAGCTCAGGTGGGCGTGAGTGGCTCGACGCATCTCGGCAAGAACTGCGTGGTGGGCGGACAGTCGGGGTTCGTGGGTCACATCACCATTGCCGACGGATCGCAGTTTGGCGGACAAAGTGGTGTCATGGGCAGCATCAAGGAAGAAAACCAGAAGTTCATGGGCACTCCGATACAGCCGCTGCGCCAATATTTGGTCTCCAACGCTCGTTTCCGCCACATTGACGAGATGGCCCGTAGACTCGACCAACTCGAAAAAGAACTGCGGGAATTGAAAGGCGGAAGCACCCCAAAATAGCCCTCGTGAAATATTTTTTTTGTAGTTGATAGAATATTTCCTATTTTTGCGCGTTTTTTGTGGGTAATAGATGCTCACATACGAAGTTTGATTTTATGGAGAAACAACGTACGCTCAAAAATAGAGTCAGTGTCAAGGGAGCAGGTCTCCACACACGTCAGTGCGGCACCCTCACCTTCAACCCGGCTCCAATAAATTCTGGAATTCGTTTTCGTAGAATTGACCTTGAGAATCAACCTATTATAGAGGCCGATGTCGATAATGTCATTGATACCGCCCGTGGAACCACCCTTGGAAAAGGCGGAGTGAAGATTTACACTGTCGAGCATGTTCTGGCTTCCTTGCGTGGCATGGGCATCGACAACGTATTGATTGACATCGACGTGGAAGAGACCCCCATCATGGACGGAAGCGGCAAGTTTTTCGTCGAAGCCATCCATCAGGCGGGCATCGTCGAGCAAAACGCTCCTCGTAATTACCTCGTCATCGAAGAGCCTATTTCCTACAAGAATGAAGTCTTGGGCATCGAGCTGACCATCGAGCCATGCGACCATTTCGAGATCGACGTGAAGGTGAAATACAACACCAAGGTCCTCGATGAGCAACATGCCTCGTTGTACGACTTGAACGATTTCGAAAGCGAGATTGCCCCTTGCCGGACATTCGTTTTCCTGCACGAGCTTGAGACACTCATTAGCCGTAACCTCATCAAAGGTGGCGACCTTACCAATGCCATCGTGTTCGTCAACCGTAACGTCTCAGCCGAGGAACTCGACCACATTGCGGCATTCTTCAAGAAGCCGAAAGTCACAGTCAAGGAATGCGGCATCCTCAACAATGTGGAGCTTTATTTCGACAATGAGCCTGCCCGTCACAAGCTTCTGGATGTCATTGGCGACCTTACGTTGGTTGGCCGTCCCATCAAGGGCAAGGTGACTGCGGTGAAGCCGGGTCACTTCTCCAACACTTCTTTCGCGAGAAAAATCAAGCACACCTTATTGTATTAGGCATGAACCAACCATTAGCTTATATTCATCCGAATGCACGCATCGCGGATGACGTGAAGATTGAGGCCTTTGCCTGGATTGGCGAGGATGTTGAAATCGGAAGTGGCACTTGGATTGGTCCAAATGCTGTCGTCATGGATGGTGCCCGCATCGGAAAGAACTGCAAGATTTTTCCAGGAGCAGTCGTTTCGGCCATTCCCCAAGACTTGAAATACAAAGGTGAGACCACTTATTGCTATATCGGCGACGGCACCACGGTGCGCGAGTCGGCCACAGTCAACAAAGGCACTGCGGCCTCGGGCAAGACTGTGGTCGGCAAGGACTGCCTGCTGATGGCTTTCACGCATGTGGCACACGACTGCTACCTCGGCGACCATGTCATTATGGCTAATGCGGCTACTTTGGCGGGCCATATCACCGTCGACGACTGGGCTATTTTTGGCGGCTTGGCTGCCGTTAGTCAGTTTAGCCGCATCGGCGCTCATGTGATGATTTGCGGTGGGGCTTTGGTCAACAAGGATATTCCTCCGTTTGTGAAGACGGGGCCGGGCTATCCGGTGTGCTATGCCGGCGTCAATTCCATCGGTTTGATGCGTCGAGGTTTTTCGCGCGAACGCATCAATGCCATTCAGGATGTGTATCGCGTGATCTATAGCGTTGGGATGAATGTCACCCAGTCTGTGCAATACATCCGCGAGCATCTGCCCCAATCAGAAGACCGCGATTTCATTCTCAGTTTTGTGGAAAGCTCCAAGATCGGCATCATGAAGAATGCTGTGGGGAATGAGGATTGAACTTAAGATATAGGGAATCATGGAAAAGACGTTCTTCGGAGCGTCTTTTTTTATTTCAAAAGCACTTCGGCGGCTTTCAAGGCTTCGGGGGTAATCTTGTCGTTGCTGAGCATCTTGGCGATTTCGGTGATGCGCTCGTCGTGACTTAATACGCGGATGTGCGACTGGGTGCGTGCGCCTTCGTTATCCTTGTAGATGAAATAATGGTGCTCGGCTTGGCTCGCCACTTGGGGCAAGTGGGTGATGGAGATGAGCTGAAGCGATTGGCCCATCTGCCGCATGATACCACCAATTTTGGCAGCCACTTCGCCCGAAACGCCCGTGTCGATTTCGTCGAAGATGAGGGTCGGGATGTAGTTGTAGCTTGACACCGCACTCTTGATGGAGAGCATCAGGCGCGACAGCTCGCCGCCCGAAGCCACGCGGCTGATGTCGTCGGGGGCGATGCCTTTGTTGGCCGAAAACAGGAAACGGATAACATCGCTTCCTTTGTTGCCGAATTGCGACTGACTTTCCACCTCCACTTGGAACACGGCAAAGGGCATGGCCAATTGACGAACCAATTCACAGACTTTTGCACTGAAGGCAACGGCGGCTTGACTGCGTTTTTCATGCAGGATTTTGGCTTGCCTCGAAAGCTGTTTTTCGCTGTCTTTCAATCGGTTCTCTGTCTTGGCGATTTCCTCGTCAATGTTTTCGAAGGCGTTCACTTTTTTTGCCAGGTTGTCGCGCAAGGCAAGGAGTTCCTCAAAGCCGTTGACATGATGCTTCATCATCAAGCGGTTGATGAGGTCGTAGCGTTCTTGTAAGGTTTGTAGCTGCCCTTCGTCGAATTGGGTGTCGTCTTCGCGGCGGCGCAGGTCGTAGGCGATGTCTTTCAACTCTACTTTCAGGTTCTCGATGCGTTCGCCGAGGCTTTCGGTGTCGGGCATGAGGTGCTTCAAGCGCGAAAGGGTGGAGCAGAGGTCATTGATTTGGCCTAAAATGGCAGTCTCCGAGTCTTCCAGCAGCTGGTTGGCGGTCACCAGCAAAGTCTTGATTTCCTCCGAGTTCTCCATCACGCCGAGGGTTTGCTCGATGTCGTTGTATTCGCCTTCTTTCAGGTCGGCTTTCTCGAGCTCGTCCAATTGGAATTTCAGGTAGTCGTTTTCGGCGGTGTTTTTGGTGGCAGCATCCTTCAGTTCGTTCAGCTTCCGTTTGATGGCGTTGTAGTTGCCATATTCGACTTGGTATTGTGTCAATATCTCGCCGTTTTGCGCGATGTCGTCCAATAGTTTCAGCTGGAAATCTGTATCGGTGAGCAGGAGGGAGTCGTGTTGCGAATGGATGTCAACCAATTGGCTGCCAATCTCTTTCATGGTTTGCAGTGCGACGGGTGTGTCGTTGATGAAAGCACGGCTTTTTTTCTGTGGGCTCAGTTCGCGGCGAAAGATGCAGTCTCGCTCAAAATCGAGGTCGTTTTGCTCGAAAAGGGGCGATAAGTCGTCGTTGCCAAGCTCAAAACGGGCCTCCACGACGCATTTTTTGTCTTTGTCGTAGAGCACACCTGTGTCGGCACGGTCGCCCAAGGCAAAGCCTAAGGCACCGAGCAAGATCGACTTGCCCGCGCCGGTCTCACCCGTGATGACGTTGAAACCTTGATTGAAACCGACATCCAGTTCGTCAATCAAGGCGTAATTGCTGATGTGCAATTGCTTAAGCATGATAAGGATTACTTTCCCTTGTTTTGAAGCATTTCGTCGTAGCGCGTCGACTGCGACGGGTCGATGGCCTTCATGATGTTGGAGGCCTCTGTGCGGATTTTCATTTCGCCTTGCGAGAAGATTTGGATGATTTCGTCGCGTTTGCACTCGATGATGAGCTGTAGGAAATAGCACATGGAATTGCGCTCGTAGACGTTTTGCAGGTTGACGAGTGCGTTGAGTATCGCTTCACGGCCTTGATCGGGGTGCTCGGCCATCACGTCGAGGCCGCTGCGGTGGTAGTCGTAAAGGAACTGGCGCAGGGGTTGGTACGACGAGTTGTTGATGTCGCTGATGATGGCGTAGCGGTTTTGTCGTCCTGTGCTGCTCCAGCCTCCGTTGTCGCTTCCCACTTCCTGGGGCACCGACTGGGCGATGGTTTCCGCGATGGCGAAGAACGGGTCGCCGCCGTTGGGCGAGAACGAGTCGAAATCGAGGCCAAGCATGAGGTAGACGTAAAACCCGATGGTGCTCGTGAGGTTCGAGACGTAGCTGTTGGGGTTGAAGTCGAGGGGCTGTCCGTCCATGTATTCGAAGATGAACTTGCGGTCGATGTAGTTGAACATCGGCGTGCTGTAGTTCGACTTGAAGACGGGACGGCGCAGCGCGATGCTGATCTCGGCGGTGAAGTAGTTGCCTTCGCGGCTGCTCACATCGATGAGCATCGAGCATTCGATCTTCTCGGCCTGCCTGAAGTTGATTTCGGTGAATTTCGTGTTGTTGATGAATTCATACAGGGAGGTTTGCAGGTTCTGGTAGATGGTCTTGTCGCTACCAGCCACCTTGTTGGAATTGACGCGCACGTCGCATTGTAGCTCCTGTGCCTGCATGGGAACCGTTCCCAAAAGGCAGGCGAAGACGATGAGTAGTGTGGCAATGGCTCGTTTCATAGTTTCTCCCTCTTTCGTGTGAATCAATCAGAAAGCGTCTTGGGTCTCCTTGGCAGGATTGCGGAAATAGATCTGGTCGTGCAAGAACTCGTGGATGGCGATCAGCGTGGGCTTGGGCAGACGCTCGTAGAACTTGGCGATTTCGATTTGTTCCTTGTTCTCAAACACTTCCTCCAGACTGTCGTTGGTGGCTGCGGCAAACGACTCGATTTTCTCGTTGAGTTCGGCCTTCATCTCAGAGGCAATCTGGTTGGCCCTGATGGACAGGATGGCTACGGTCTCGTAGATGTTGCCGGTGCCTTTGTAGAACTGGTCTTTCTGACGGGTGACAACCGTCGTCTCGGTTTTGATTTTCTTGAAATCCATGGTTATTTGATGTTTTCTAATTTCTTTCTTGCTTTGGTTGCGATGTTGTTGGCATCGGTCAGGTACTTGCTCCCTGGATAGAGGTAGGAGAGGGTGTTGCACTGCTCGACGCACGATTCGTAGCGTTCCCTTTGCTTGTCGGCGACGCTGTTTTCGGCAAAGTCATAGTAGGTCTTGGCCATGTCGAAGAGGATTTCCTCGCGGTGCGTCGTGTTGGGGTATTTCTTCAGCATGTTCTCAAACGAGGTGATGGCCGCGCTGTAGTTCTCCATGCGGTAGAAGAGGCGGCACACGTTGTAGTCTTTCTCTTCCAGCTTCTCGTTGAGGTCGGTCAACAGCTCGCGCACCCGCGTGAGGCTGTCGCTCTTGGGATAGCGTTCCTCGAATGCCTTCAGTTGCTTGAGGGCGTCGAAGGTGTTGGTTTGGTCAAGCCCCGACTCGGGCGAGAGCAGGTAGCTGCAATAGGCCTGCATGAAGGCGGCTTTCTCGGCGTTGCGCGAGAAGGGATAGGACTGCACGAACCTGTTGTAGTAATATGAGGCAATCTCGTAGTCGTCTTGCAGATAATAGCATTGGGCGGTCTTGTAGGTGATGTCTTCTCCACGGGGCGTGTTGCGGAACGAGGCCTGCAAAAGGTCGAACAGCTGCAAGGCATGGTTGTAGTCGCCGCGCTCGTAATAGTCCACTGCCACCTCGTATTTCGCTTCGTTGTCGGTGCTTTTCACCAAACGGCTGAAGTCGTTGCACGAAGCGAAGCCTGCAAGTGCCAAAAGTGCCAATATCAAAAACCTGTTTTTCATCGGGCTGCAAAATTACTCATTTTTCGGTTATAAACGCTCGTTTTTCTGTTTTTATTATCCAAAAAAAAGACGCAGGACATGTTTTTGTTGCCCTGCGTCTTTGGCTCGTCGGTTTGGGATTATTCGATGACGATTTTTTCAACCATGCTTCCGCGCTCTCCGTTAAGGTGGAGGAAGTAAACGCCTTGGTTGAGACCTTGTGCGTCGATTTGAGTCTTGCCGTTGCCTTTGCCCGACATGACTTGCTGGCCAAGGCTGTTGAATATGACATATTGGAATTCTCCTTGGGTCGTGATAGTGAAGCTACCTTGGTTAGGGTTGGGATAAACTGTCCAAGAACCGCCAATTTCGTCGACCGACCAATTGCGGATGGTGACGGTAACTTCGTCATCAATGGTGTTGCCATCGGCATCGGTCACCACCACTTTGTATGTGGTTTCTTGATCGACGGGAGTGGCAATGGGGCAGCAGCTCGTCGGGTCGTCGAGGGTCTCGGCGGGTTCCCAGAGATAGGTGTAGTTGCCTGCGCCGCCCATCACGATGGCTTCAAGTTGCGAGCTTTCGCCTTCGTTGATTTCTGTCGGGTTGGCAGTGACGCCAATGATCATCGGCTCGTAACTGCCCACGCAGCTGATGGTGGCTGCCCAGCCTGAAGATGTGGTGTTTTGGTCAGAAACGAAATGGAATGTCAAGGCGCCCTCTTCGTTGGTGGCGGTGATGGTGCCGGGTGAGTCGCTTCCACTGTATCTTCCAATCTGAGTGTCGGGTTGCACCGATGTGCCGTCATAAACGTAAAGGAAGTCCCAGCCGCTCTCCGTGCTGAATTCGGTGAAGTCGACTTGAATCATGCTTCCTTCCGTGGCGGGCCTGAAGGTCATGGTGTAGTCTTTGTTGTTGGTGTAGTTGCTGTTGGCGCCGCCATCGTCATAGAACAGGGCGTTGCAGGTCTCCACGCTGCCGTTCTGCATGTTGTAGGCTTCGCGCACATGGATGTAGTTCTCACGGGTCAAGGTCTCGCTGTCGCCGTTGGCATTGGTGATGGTAAGCGTCACGCTGAAGTCGCCGACTTCGTTGTAGGTGACGGTGGGATTCTGTTGGTTGGAAGTGGCAGGTGTGCCGCCTTCGAAAGTCCAGCTCCAAGCAACGATATCGCCAAATGAACCATCGGTGAAGTTGACGCTGCCGCCAAGGGCGACTTGCGTGGCCGATGCGCTGAATGAAGGCACCATGCAGCTACCAGGAACGAGTTGAATGTCAAAATGTTGCGTTTCTCCGTCGGCAATGGTCACGTCAAAGATTTTCGGGCAATAACCGTCCTTGCTGATAATGAAGGTGTAGTTGCCGCCTTTGATGGGTCGGTAGAAGTCGCCAGCAGCGTGAGAACTCACTTCCGAACCGTGATGGTCGTGGCCGCTGACAGTCACCAAGGCACCGCTGATAGGCTCACCGGTGATGCTGTCGGTGACGGTTCCTTGCACTCCGTTAAGGACTTGCTCGATGTAGGCCAACATGCTGTTGTGGTTTATGTTCCAGAAATTGGGCAGTTGAGAGGCGTTAGGAGTCTTGTCGTTGGAGCATTCGATGGTCACTTCGCGGCATTGTGCGTAATAATTCATGTAGTCCTGACGGCTACCATTGATGGTGTACCACGAGTATCCATTGATGATGCCGTTGTTGTATTGGTTCATGTAGTTCGTACTGACTTCATGCGTGAGGTCGGCATATTCGTGGCAAACCAATTGCCACCAGGCGTCGTCGGCATGGAGGGGCTGGTAGGTGTCCCAAGGATAGTTCATTACTTCGGAGCCGCCATGGTAGTTGGCACTCATCGTGAAGAGGTGTTCCTGCGCCAGGTCCATCATCCATTGGCACTCGTCTTGGTAATAGGATTGTCCGTCGGGGTGCGGGCCGTCGTCAAAGTCGGGGAAGTGGCGGTTGAGGTCGATGTTGTGGGCATTGTAGCGCGTGGCACCATAAACGCTGTTGTTGCCGCCATGATAGGTGCCGTCGGGGTTTGTGCAAGGGAAGATGAAGAGGTCGACATAATCCAAAATGTCGGTGATGCGCTTCTCGTCGCTGGTGCAGAACTCGTCGATGAGGCGTAGCATGAGGATCATGCCGGTCACTTCGTCGCCGTGCATGGTCGAGGTGTAGAGGAACTTGGGCTTGCCGTCGGTCTCGCCGCGACCAAGGCGCACGCCCATCATCTTGCGGCCACTGGCCAGCGTGCCGAGCTCAAGGTAGGTGCAGCGGTCGGGATGGTCGGTGGCGAATTGTTGCATCATGGTTTCGTATTCACCATAGGTGAGGTACGAGTCCCAGTCGTATGTGGCGCGAGAGGCATCGTGCATCAAAGGTTGTTCGCGCATCGAAGGCGGAGTCATCAATGTGGGTCGGTAGCCCTTTCTGAGCAGGTCGTCGAACTCGCTTTGGTTGGCATAGGCAACGACAGTCTTGCCATCGGTGCCGTCAACGGAGCAAAGGTCGCTGATGGCCTGGATTTCAGTGGGTTTCTGAACGGTGAGGCTAAAATAATACTCCCCACGGTTCTTCATCAGTTGCTCAAGGTCTTTTTGGCTTTCTTGGGCGAAAACGCTACCGCAAACGATGACGGCGAGCGAAAGGATAAAACTGCGTAAAGTCTTCATTATTATTTGTCTTTTATATTTTTCCATTCTTCAATGATGTCGTTTTCGACTTTTTCGTTGGCCGTGACCAAAGGCAAACGCAACACGTTCTCGCACAGCCCCATGTGGCTCATCAGGCACTTGATGCCGGCGGGATTGCCGTCGGCGAAGATGAGTTGGTTCATACGGAGCATGGCGTAGTGCAGGCGCAAGGCTTCGTCGATCTTGCCTTCCTTCTGCGCCTTCATCATTCGGCTGAACTGGCTCGTGTAGGCATTGGCGGCCACGGAAATCACACCCGTGGCTCCGAGGGCCATCAGGGGCTGGGTGATGCCGTCGTCGCCCGAAAGCACGTCGAAGTCGGTGGGCTTGTCGCGCAAAATCTCCATGATTTGCTGCAAATTGCCAGAGGCTTCCTTTACTGCAACGATGTTGGGATGTTTTGCCAATTCCACACAGGTGGCGGCTTGCAGGTTGACGCCCACGCGACCTGGCACGTTGTAGACCACCACGGGCACGGGACTCGCATCGGCGATAGCTTCGAAGTGGGCTTTCATGCCACGTTGGTTGGGCTTGTTATAATAAGGTACGACGCTCAAAATGCCATCAATGCCCGCGAAGTCTTGTGCTTTGACAGCCTCAACGACGGCTTGCGTGTTGTTGCCGCCCATGCCGAGCAAGATGGGCAAACGGCCTGCGTTGGCCTTTAATATAGTGCTGATAACCAGATTTTTCTCTTCATTGGTGAGGGTAGGGGCCTCTGACGTGGTGCCGAGGACGACCAAGAAGTCGGCTCCGTTGTCGATGACGTGGTTGACGATGCGGATCAAAGCCTCGACGTCGACAGAAAAGTCAGTTTTGAAAGGTGTCACCAATGCGACGCCTGTACCTTTAAATGGATTTTGCTTCATTTCAATAGGGATTTGTGGGTGGTGGTCCTACCAAGGCTTTCAGGTAATTGTGAAGGACGTGAACGTTAGAAACAGGGTCGGTGGCGCGCGGGTTCTCTATGATCAAGTCATAGATTTGTTGATGTTTGCTCTGATGGAAGCAAATCCTGAAATCAGACTTCGGCAAGGTGCAAAGATAGTCGCTGATGTCGGCGTTTTTTGCGGCCATATTGATGAGAATGCTGCTATATGGCAGCTTCTTGATGAACTCGTGCTTGTCAGGCTTCAAGACGCTCATGAAACCGAAGTCCTTGGGCGTAATCTCAGTGTAGAGGTCGCTTTGAAGGATGGTGTCCGACATCTGACTGCAGAGGATGACGAAGCCGCAACGGTTGGCCCCAAACAAGCCTTTCACGCTGCTCTCAATGTTTTTGACGATGCCCTTGTCGGGCTCGTCCAAGATAATCAATATGGAGTTAATCCGCTGGAGATTAGGCATTTTTACCATCGGTTTCTCCGCGAGGAATTGCTCCAAAGCGCGATTTAAGGCCCTATTTCTAAGGTAGGATGAAAAATTCATGCCGCAAATGTAGGTATTTTCCATGAGATAGCACGAAAATATATCCAAAATCGCTAATTTTGCAGTTGAAATCAAATGAGGCATCGCGAAGATGCTTAAAGGAGTTAAAAATATGATTGTCACTATATTAGGTAGTGGAACCTCGCAAGGTGTGCCGGTCATTGGGTGCACTTGCCCCGTGTGTCGGTCGACCGACCCGCGCGACAAAAGATTGCGAACTTCCATACTCATACAGACTGACGAAGTCACCTTGACGGTCGACGCTGGTCCCGATTTCCGTCAGCAGATGTTGCGCGAGAATGTCACCAAGCTCGATGCCGTGCTGATTTCGCACGAACACAAGGACCACATTGGCGGCCTCGACGATTTGCGCCCGTATATTTTCATGCAAAAAAAGCCCATGACGATCTATGTGGCCGATACAGCGCTTCCCGAAATCAAGCGCGAGTATTCTTACGCTTTTGACGAACATCCCTATCCTGGCGCACCCACTTACGACATCCGCCGCCTCGACGAAACGCCTTTCGACCTTGGCGACCTGCATATCGAGCCAATAAAATTGAAGCATTTCACGCTGACGTGTTACGCTTTCCGCATCGGCAATTTCGCTTACGTCACCGATTTGAGCGAGATTTCGGAGGAGGCAATTGAAAAGTTGCAAGGTGTTGAATATCTGATTATTGAGGCGTTGCAAAAGAAAAAGCACTATTCGCATCTCACGTTGGACGAGGCGATTGAAATATCAAGAAGGGTGGGGGCGAAGAAGACATGGTTCACACATTGCAGCCACAGCATGGGCCTCGCCGCCGACGTCAACCGCGAGCTTCCCGAAGGCATGATGCTCGCTTATGATGGGATGAAAATAAAAGTAGAATGATATGAACACGCTTTGCGTCATTGCGAGGAACGAAGCAATCCAGAAACAAAACTCTTTCTCTGGATTGCTTCGTCGTGCCTCCTCGCAATGACGCGAAGCGACAACTGAAAACTAAACAACTGAACAACTGAATAACTAAACAACTGATATGAAAGCAACCTATTCCCAAAGACTGATCAAACTCGCCGACCTCAACCACCACCAGACTTTTTTCGCAGGTCGTTGCTCCGAGTATTTCTTGGAGAGTTCCTATTTCGCTGTGGCGCAGTATGTTGATACGAAAGACACCGTCCTTCTCGTTCTCCACGGCATCGACTTCAAGTTCCCGATTTTCGCTGGCGACATTGTCACTTTCGAGAGCAAGGTCGTGAATGTCGGGCGCAGCACTTTGACGGTCTACACGAAGATGTACCGTAGCCGCGAGCCCGAAAAGATTGCCGCCGACGGCTTCGCCACTTTCTCCTATTTGGACGAAAACCACCATTCCCGCCCGCACGGCATCACGCTTGAGCCAGAAACGGAGGAAGAACGTTTCTTGCAGCAACAAGCCATCGAGGTGATGGAGGACTCGAAGCGGCGGGCAAAAATGATGAATCAGCGATTCTAAGCAGGCATGTCATCCCAACGAAGGCCTGTGGGTAAGCGGGGATCTATGCCTGCGGTGTTTATACTTCGTTTCGGCGGATTTGCAATCCGTCGAAGTTGAGTCGGGGATTTGCAATCCCCCTTAGGCGTCGTTTATTTCAACTCCTTCGGATAGCAAATGAAATGCTTCACCACGGGCTGTGGCAAAGTCAATTGGTTTGAATTATTGTATTTGCAATAATTGTAAAAATAATAATTGTATTTGCAATAATCAAATAATTGTTGATATATTTGCAACCACATTCACGAGTTATACAATAATTAATCCGTTAGCTATGAAAAACACCAGTATTTCACTAATCATTGTGACGATCCTTATTGCATTGTCGAGTTGCCAGAAAAAAAGTGGCGAAAAAGATATTCTTTCATTTAAGTTCGTTTCGCCTAATGTTGAAGCGTCAATTGATGATAAGAATATTGTGGCAACAGTGCCTTTTGGGACTGAAGTTACAAGTTTGGTTCCAGTCATCTCTATTTCTGATAAAGCAACAGTGGAACCTGATTCAGGGGTGCCCCAAGATTTCACCCATCCAGTCATGTATACGGTGACCGCTGAAGATGGCTCTTGTTCCAGCTATCTTGTTGTTGTTAATGTTACTACGCCTGAGGCTTCTTTCTTTGGGGTTTGGGGAGTGGAAAGAATTGATTATTATAGTGTTGACTATGCAGGCAACCCGATTGTTTCCACAATGGAGACTTTTACATATGATCCCAATTCAGCTGACAATGGCGTCCAGATGGTGTTCAGAGATGACAAATCTGGCGAGATACGTGATAGCACAGTTGATACTATTTGGATTGGTAATGATTATGTCATCACTCTTGATACTACTATGGTGACGAGATACAATTATTCCTTTGACTTTGAGAATTCCATTTTGTATTTGGGTTTGGAGCATGGCCGAACTATCGCGCTTCATATTATGGAACAGAGTGCTGAATCGTTTGTCTATGAACATGAATATGCACAGGATTACATCGAGAAAGCTTATTTGCGTAGAGTCTCATTTGTCCCTCCTGACAAGTTAAGATTTACAGATTTGAGTTGGGATAGACTTGATAAAGACGGTCCTTTATTTTGGAAGTAAATCGCAATAAACCAATGAATTATTAGCTATAGGTTTTTTTTCTGTTATTTGGCTGATTGGAATCCTTCGTTTCGTTGAATTTGCAATCACGTTTTTTTAATAGGTTTATCTTAGCTCCTTCGGATAGCAAATGAAATGCTTCACTACGGGCTGCGAAAGCACTGAAATGTTCAGTTGGTCGGAGGCTTCGCTGATGTCCTTCAATGTGCCGTCCTTGTACAGAATGTTGATGGCTGGCTTCTTGGGATGATAGGCATGGTTCGACGAAACGCCTTGCAAAAGCATGAAATCAGCCTCCTCTCGCGACCAACCGTAGAGTCGTGCAATCTTTTGGCGGAGGTCGTCGATGTAGTTCGGGTCAAAAGCGTCTTCTTGCATTTCGATTCTGAACAAATGTCTGTCAGTCAATCTTCTGCAAAGCTCTGAAAGCACACGATCATGGTCGTTGCGCCAGGCTTTCACGGCGGTCATCACGTCGTAGTCGTCCAATTGGCAGAACTGGTCGAGGACGAAATCGGGGTCGTGGCCGTCGTCGAAGGGGTGTTGGTTCTTGAGGAAGAACGATAGGGCAGGGGTGGCAAACAAGTCGCGTTCCGCGCTGAGCATCTTGGCGCGTTTTAGGATATTACGCAGCATATACTCGGCGCTCAAAACGGCCTTGTGCATATACACCTGCCAATACATGATGCGGCGCGCCACAATGAAACTCTCCACCGAATAGATGCCCTTGGCTTCGATAGCGAGTTCATTGCCAACGACTTCCATCATCTCTAACAGCCGCTCTGCGTTCACGCTGCCTTCGGCCACGCCCGTGAAGAAACTGTCGCGCTTCAGATAGTCGATGCGGTCGACATCCAACTGGCTGGAAATCAATTTTGTTAGAAAACCTTTCTCATATTCTCCCTTGAACATCTGAATGGCCAAGTCAAGCCGTCCATGGTGGATTTCATTGAATCTTTGCATCACCTTTAGCGAAAGCTCCTCGTGCGTGACGCCATGGACAATGCTGTTCTCCAAGGTGTGCGAGAACGGTCCGTGACCGCTGTCGTGGAGCAGGATGGCGATGGAGGCGGCCTCAAGTTCCTCATCGGTAATCACATAGCCCTTGCCGTGCAGCAGCTGGATGGCGCGTCGCATCAGGTGCATCGTGCCGAGGCTGTGGGCAAAGCGCGTGTGGTTGGCGCCAGGATACACCAAGTTTGTCATGCTGACTTGCTTGATGCGTCTAAGCCTTTGGAAATAAGGGTGTTCTATGATGTCGAAATGCAGCTCATCGGGGATGCTGACGAAGCCGTAAATCGGGTCGTTGAAGATTTTCTTTTTGTTTGGGATTGTTGCCATTTGCCGCAAAATTTGCTGCAAAAGTAATGTTTTTAATAAGAAAACGCTTTTTTTCGCGTTACATATCCATAAACATTTAATCTATGGACAAAACCACCATCCTTTGGGCCGACGACGAGATTGATCTCCTGAAGCCCCATATCATGTTTCTCGAACAGAAAGGCTATGAGGTAGTTACGGCCAACAACGGTTCCGATGCCATCGACCTCGTGCGCCAACGCCATTTCGACATTGTTTTCCTCGACGAGCAAATGCCGGGCATCTCGGGCATCGAGGCGCTCGAAGTCATTAAACGCGAATACCCCAACCTCCCCGTGGTGATGATCACCAAGAGCGAGGAAGAACGTATTATGGAAGATGCAATCGGTTCTAACATAGCGGATTACCTTATCAAACCCGTCAACCCGAACCAAATCCTGCTTTCGCTGAAACGCAACCTCGAAAACCGCACCCTTCGCGACGAGAAGTCGTCGATGAAATACCAGCAAGAGTTCCGTAAAATCAGCATGGACCTCAACAACAACCTCGACTACAACGAGTGGGCCGACCTCTATAAGAACTTGGTACGTTGGGAGTTGGAACTCCAAAAGTCGACCGACGAAGGTATCAAGGGCATCCTCGCCGACCAAAAACAGGAAGCCAACGCGCAGTTCACGCGCTACATCGAACGGAATTATGTCGACTGGATCCAGGGCAAAACGGAAAAGCCCGTAATGTCTCATACCGTCGTGCGCGACAAGGTGATTCCGCGCCTCGATGCCACTGACAAACCGCTGTTTTTCATTGTCATCGACAACCTGCGCTATGACCAATGGAAGGCCATCCAGCCGTTGATCGAGAACTATTTCCGTGTGGAGGCCGACGATGTGTATTATGCCATTTTGCCGACCACCACACAATATGCCCGCAATGCCCTTTTTGCTGGACTGATGCCACTCGAAATCCGTCGCCGCTACCGCCAATGGTGGGTCGATGAGGACGAGGAAGGTACCAAAAACCAATACGAGGGTGAACTTCTTGGCGAGCAGCTGAAGCGCTTCGGCAAGAACATCAAGTATTCTTATAATAAGGTGCTGAATCTGGACGCGGGCAAGAAACTTTACGAACAAATGTCGAATTTGATGCAGAACAAGCTGAACGTCATTGTCTACAATTTCGTCGACATGCTCTCGCACGCCCGCACCGAGATGGAAATCATCCGCGAGCTGGCCTCCGACGAGGAAGCCTATCGTTCGCTCATGCTTTCGTGGTTCGAGCACTCCAGCCTGTTCGACATGATGCGCTTCATCGCCGAAAAGGGTTGCGACATGGTCGTCACCACCGACCACGGCTCCACCTACGTCGAAAAGCCTGTGAAGATCTTGGGCGACCGCGAGGTGAACACCAACCTGCGCTACAAATACGGCAAGAACCTGAAATACAACCCGAAAGAGGTCTTTGAGGTGAAAGACCCCGAGAAGATTTTCCTGCCTAAAGCAAACCTCAGTACGACCTTCGTTTTTGCCGGAGAGAGCGACTTTTTCGCTTATCCGAACAACTACAACTATTATGTCAGTTACTACCGCAACACCTTCCAGCACGGCGGCATCTCGATGAATGAAATGTTGATTCCGGTGGCGCATCTCACGGCGAAACGGTGATGGCTCTGACACAAAACCAACAAAACAGTCAAAACTGTTTGTGTATGTTGGAAAACCATGCCAACCGGCTGGCTTTCGGGCGGCAAGCGGTTGCATGTCGCCGTGACTATGAGTGGTTTTGTGGGTTTTGAAGGTTTTGTGATGAAAAAAAGGTTATCTTTGCGGCGAAAATCGTTTGCAATGAAGGATAAACAATTCAAAATAAGCAGCGTGGATGCGCTTTCAGAGGTGTCGGATTACCTGATTTCCTTGCGCGACGAGGCCGATGTCATCGCCTTTTACGGCTCGATGGGCGCGGGCAAGACGACCCTAATCAAGAACTTGTGCCACAAAATGGGTGTCACCGATGAGGTGAACAGCCCGACCTTCGCCATCGTCAACGAGTATGTGACGGAGGAAGGTGAATCGGTCTATCATTTTGATTTCTACCGCATTAAGAAGTTGGAAGAGGCCTACGATATCGGTTTTGAGAACTATTTCGACAGTGGTAACCTCTGCCTCATCGAGTGGCCGGAGATGATTGAGCCGTTGCTTCCCGAAAAATACATTCGCGTTGACATCAAGCACGGCGCAACCGATGATGAACGATTAATTTGTTGTGAAATCGTAAACGAATGATTAAGAAAAGATTGGTTTTGTTTTGTGCGGCAATATTGGCATTGGGTTGGGTCTCGTGTAAATCCACGGGAGCCCACAACCCTATGGCATACGACCGGCAAAAGGTCGCCGAGGTGATAGCTGCCCATGACACGACTATTCTTTATTTCATGACTTCGTGGTGTGGCGCAGGTCAATCTGATTTTGAAAGGAATTTGAAGCCTTATCTTAGTAAGGCATCTGATACAAAGGCAATTGTAATCGGTTGTGTTGGTGAGTTGGAAGAGGTCATGAGGCTGGATGGGCTTAACGACAACTTGTTTTTGTTCAATAAGGTGTCACGAGGAGGCTTTATTGACAGGCTGTTCATCAATAACGAGTGTGAGAAGTTGCTAAGGGATTATAGACGTGTGAATTATGTTCCTGTACGGTTAGTTTGCAATGGCAAAGGTGAGATTCTGAATTGGAATGCCGATAAGGAATCAAGTTCTGTTTATGGATTGCTTTATCCGTATTTAATTGGTTGGAAATGAACGATAAGCTGAAACAAATTGTCGCAAATGCCTCTAAAGTCTTCATCCTCACCGATGAGAACGTCGCTCCGTTTTGGTTGCCCGAAACCGAACATTGGCTTGGCTGCGAAAACGCGGTCGAAATCGTGATAAAATCTGGCGAGCAGCATAAAACCATGCAAACCGTCCAGCGTATCTGGAAAACCTTGATGCGGCATCACGCCGACCGCAACGCCTTGTTAGTCAACCTCGGAGGCGGTGTGATTACCGACTTGGGCGGCTTCGCGGCCTCCACCTACAAGCGTGGTATCAAATTCATCAATGTGCCAACGACCTTGCTCGGCATGGTCGATGCGGCGATAGGAGGGAAGACGGGCATCGACTTCGGCGGCGCGAAGAACCAAATCGGCACTTTCGCAGAGCCAATGGTTGTCATCACCGACCCTGTTTATTTGGAGACTTTGGACGATCGTGAAGTCAGGTCGGGCCTTGCCGAAATGCTGAAGTACGGTTTCATCGCCGACCCAGAATTGCTTCATGCGGATGTGGAGAATTACGTTTCTTATATAAAGAGGTGTGGAGAAATCAAGCGCGAAATCGTGAAGAAAGACCCGACGGAGAAAGGCTTGCGCAAAATTCTCAATTTTGGCCATACCCTTGGCCATGCCATCGAAAGCCATTGCTTGACGACGGATTTTCCCCTGCTTCACGGCGAGGCGGTGGCCTTGGGAATGGCTGCGGCTCTTTGGATTTCGGTGAAACAGTGTGACTTGGATGCTTCAGTTTTGAAAAGCTTTGAAAACCAGTTGCCAATGCTGCTTTATGAATGCCCAATCCGGCTTTCGGAGGCTGATATTGAACCGATTATGGAATATTTGGTGTTCGACAAGAAAAACAAAGGAGAAAAACCGCAATTCGTTCTGCTTGAGTCGGTCGGGAAGCCGGTTTGGGATGTGGAAGTGGAACCGGTTCTCGTGTCGGAAGCCCTGTCTTATTTGTTAAAGTGGATCTCAAACAATTGCTCCGAGGAGCGTCGTTTTTGTTTACCGTTCTGAGCCAATGCTTAAGAAAACCGTCATATTGCCCGCCAGCAAAAGCGAATCGAACCGCGCCTTGATGATTGCGGCCAACGGCGGATTTTCCCCCGATGTTGCGAATCTTTCCGATTCCCAAGACACCAAGGTGTTGCGGGAAGCATTGACGTTTTGCCATGAGCGGAAAGTCATCGACATCGCCGACTGCGGCACGGCGGCACGTTTCATGACCACCTATTTGTCCTGCCACGAAGGCGATTGGATACTGACTGGCACTGAACGTATGAAGCAACGTCCCATCAAACCGTTGGTGGATGCGTTGCGACAACTTGGTGCCAATATTCAATATGCTGAAAACGAGGGTTTTTTGCCGTTGATAATCCACGGAAGATTCATTCAAGGCGGTAAAGTATTGTTGGATGTGTCGCAAAGCAGCCAGTTTGCCTCGTCGTTGCTGCTCGCCGCCCCGATGTGGCCCGATGGCCTCCAACTTGAGCTTCGAGGCAACCTTAATTCGGTGCCTTATTTGGACATGACCATCGCCATGATGCGCCACTTTTCGGCACAAGTCGAGCGGAAGGGGAATGTCGTTGCTGTGAGGCCCCAACCATACCAGCCTAACGGCTTTACGGTTGAGCCTGACTGGAGTGCGGCCTCCTATTGGTACGAGATGGCGGCGTTCAGCGTGGAATGCGAGATTAGGTTAGTTGGATTGGGAGGCCTTTCGACCCTTCGACAGGCTCAGGGGGCGGGAATCGCAAGTCTACAAGGCGACTCCATCGTTGCGGAATGGATGAAACCATTGGGCGTGGGCACGTTTTGCGAAGGCGACGATATTGTCTTGCGGAAGATACCTTTCGAGAAACGTCCCCTTCATTTCGATTTCTTCGACCATCCCGACCTTTACCCGACGATGGCAGCCGTTTGCGCAGGCCTGAATGTTGAAGCCACTTTCACGGGCCTCGACAACCTCTCGCTCAAGGAGTCGGACAGGGTGGAGGCCATGCAAATGGAATTGGCAAAGATAGACAGCCGCCCCATTCGTTTCTGCGCCCACAACGACCACCGCATCGTCATGGCATTGGCCCCGCTCGCCATGCTCGTCGGTCCTGTCGCCTTCGACCACCCCGAGGTGGTGGCCAAATCCTACCCTAATTATTGGAGCGATGCCGCTTTTTTTGCGTTTTAGGCGCAAAATCTCCAATATTATTAGAAAAACATTCTCGTATATTCAAGAAAATCCGTACTTTTGCCGCGATTTTGTACGAATTGTCATGAAAGTTGAGTTGTTTGTCCCTTGCATTATTGACCAGTTTTTCCCCGAGGTGGCAGTCCATACGATGAAGGTGTTGGCTCGCACTGGGGTAGAGGTGGAGTACAATCCCGAGCAAACCTGTTGCGGGCGTTTCGCCTATAACGCCGGTTTTGTCGAGGATGCCAAGGAGTTGGGCGACAAGTTCCTCAATGATTTTTCGTATGATGGCCCTGTGGTGGCTCCTTCTGCTGCCTGCGTGCATTACATCAAGAAACATTATCCCGAGCTTTTTTTCAATACTGCCAACCACTTGAATTTCAAGCGGATGGTTGCCAATGTCTATGAATTGACCGATTTTCTGGTTAACAAGGTGAAGTTCGATGATTTTGGAGCGGAATTCCCGTATAAGGTGACGTTCCACGACAGCTGTAGTGCCTTGCGTGGCTTGGGCTTGGGCAAGGAAGCGCGTCAGTTGCTGTCGAAGGTCAAGGGGCTTGAGCTGGTGGAGATGAAGCAGGCCGACATGTGCTGTGGCGCCGACTTCTCGTTGGAGGTCAACCACGAGGACTTGGCGTTGGGCATGGCGAGCCATAAGGTGCGCAATGCGTTGAATACCGGCGCGGAATACATTGTTTCGACCGACATGACCTGCCTGATGCACCAAAGGGCTTACATTGAGAAGGAGGGCCTGCCCATCAAGGTGATCCATATCGCCGATGTGTTGGCCTCGGGATGGGAGTAAATGATATTACGGCCCTTCGGCAGGCTCAGGGACCTTGAACAACAGTGAAACTAAGGTTGCTGAGCCTGTCGAAGCACCGACCAAAAGAATAAATAGATGAGCGAATATTACATACATGAAAGCAGCTACGTCGACGACAACGTGAGCATCGGTAAGGGCACGAAGATTTGGCATTTCTGCCACATCCAAAAGGGTGCTGTCATCGGCGAGAACTGTTCCTTCGGGCAAAATGTCAACGTGGGCAACAATGTTCATATTGGCAACAATGTGCGCGTGCAAAACAATGTTTCCATCTACGAAGGCGTTGATATTGAGGACAATGTATTTTGCGGCCCGAGTTGCGTGTTCACCAACGTGACCACGCCGCGTGCCCATTTCCCTGTGCATGGTGTTTATGCCAAGACCAAGATTTGCGAAGGAGCCTCGCTCGGTGCCAACTGCACCGTAGTCTGCGGTCACACCGTTGGCAAGAGTGCCCTCATTGCTGCTGGAGCCGTGGTGACCAAAGATGTGAAGCCCTACGCATTGATGGCCGGCGTGCCTGCCCGCCAAATAGGTTGGGTGTGCGAATGCGGCAAACGCCTCGATGCCTCGCTGCAATGCGACTGTGGCCGAAACTACAAAGAAACACACGGAGAACTGGAACCGATAAAGCCCTGAAGGGGCGCCCCTATGTCAACGGAAATCTCGATCCCCGATAACTAACAACTGCAAACTGAAGAAAATGCAATTCAGAGACCTGAAAACCCAATACACCGTCCTGAAGGACGAAATGGACAAAGCCATCCTCGATGTGGTCGCTTCAAGCGCCTACGTGATGGGCCCGAAAATCAAAGAGATGGAAACCGCTTTCGCCGAGTATGTCGGCGTGAAGCACTGTGTGGCCTGCAACAGCGGCACCGATGCCTTGCTGTTAGCGCTGAAGGCATGGGACGTGAAGCCCGGCGATGCCGTGTTCGTGCCCAGCTTCACCTTCTTCGCCTCTGCTGAAGTCATTGCCATGCAAGGCGCTACGCCGGTGTTCGTCGATGTCGACAAGGACACGTTCAACATCGATGTGGCCAATCTTGAACTTAAAATCGAGCAGACACGAAAGGCTGGCAAGCTTACGCCGCGCGTCGTCATCGCTGTCGACCTCTTTGGCCTGTCTGCCGACTTCGCTGCAATCCGCAAAGTGGCCGACAAATACGGTCTTTATGTCCTCGAAGACGGTGCCCAGGGCTTTGGCGGACGCATCGGCGATCGTAAGGCCTGCACTTTTGGCGATATTTCCACTACGTCGTTCTTCCCTGCCAAACCCGTGGGTTGCTATGGCGACGGCGGCGCGGTGTTCACCGACAACGACGAATGGGCCGAGCTTATGGAGTCGTACCATATCCACGGCAAGGGCAGTGACCGCTACGACAACATCCGCATCGGCATGAACTCGCGCATGGACAGCATCCAGGCTGCCATCCTCATCGTCAAGCTGAAGGCCTTCGCCGAACATGAACTGGTTGATGTCAATAAAGTTGCGGCACGCTACACCGAGTTGCTCCATGATGTGGTGAAAACACCCATCGTGCCCCAAGGCTTCTATTCCAGCTGGGCGCAATATACGCTTCAGTTGGAAAGCAAGGAACAACGGGCTGGGCTGCAAGCCGCCTTGAAGGCATTGGACATCCCGACGGCCATCTATTACCCCATCCCGATGCACAGGCAGACCGCGTTCAACTACCTGAACCCCGACGAGAACCGCTGCCCCGTTTCGGACCAGCTGGCCGACACCGTCGTCTCTCTGCCCATCCATCCCTACCTCTCCAACGCGGATCAGGACTTGATTTGCGATGCCGTCCGTAATTTCTTGAAAAAGTAAAGCACAGAGGACGACATGGGCGTTAGGACCTTTTTCAACGATATGATTGCTCGCGACAATTACGACGAGGTGATGGAATACCTTGCCGTGACGGAGACTCAGCATGCCCCGATGTTTGAGTTTGCCGAGGCTCCCGACCAGCTGCGCGAATTGATCGAGGTGGCCCAAACGCCCCGAGGCCCCGAACGCTCGCAGTGGCTCAACGACTACGCCGAAAAGACGTGGTCAGTGCCCGATGGCGAGGCGGAAGTGCTCTTTGCACAAGACCACCTCAACGCCATCCGTTACCTCAACCGTTACCTGCGCCGAGCCAATGCCAAGCTGAAGCAAGACGGTTATTTCGTGTGCAGTTTCGACACCGCACAGAAACGTCGCGCCCAAATCTTCAGCAAATACCCCAAGTTTTTTGCTTACATTGTCTATTTCTTTGATTTCCTTTGGCATAGGGTATGCCCGAAGGTTGGCTTGACGCGTCGCTTCTACTATTGGTGCACGCGCAAGGTGCGCAAGGTGTTTCCCCGTCCCGAGGTGCTTGGCAGGCTCTATTATTGCGGCTTCGACGTGGTCAGCGAGCAGTATATCCACGACCGCTATTGCGTCATCGCGCAGAAGAAGCGCCAGCCGAGCAAGGAACCGCATACCTACGGGGCACTCATCCGCCTGCGCCGCGTGGGCAGGGGCGGCAAGGTGTTCAACGTGTTCAAGTTCCGCACGATGTATGCCTATTCCGAGTATCTGCAGACCTATATCTACGAGAACAACGACTTGGATGTGGGCGGCAAGTTCAGCGACGACTACCGCGTCACCGAATGGGGCCGCTTCCTCCGCAAGACCTGGCTCGACGAGCTTCCCATGTTCATCAACATGCTGAAAGGGCAAATCAAGTTAGTGGGCGTGCGACCGTTGAGCTTGCAGTATTTCAACCTGTATACCAAAGAGTTGCAGGAACTGAGGACCAAGACCAAGCCGGGATTGTTGCCCCCCTATTATGTCGACATGCCAGAGACTTTGGACGAGATCCAGGAGAGCGAACGCAAGTATCTGGAAGCCTATCTCAAGCACCCGTTCCGCACCGACTGGAAGTACTTCTGGAAAATCGTAGGCAACATCCTTTTCAAGGGGAAACGCTCAAAATAATTTTTTTTTCGGAAATGTAGGTCAGGATTGAATAAAATTACTATCTTTGCAAATTGAAAGTGCGCGAGGCGCACGATATTGATTCGATTGGGAATACAGATGATTTGCTGACTCTGGTAAGTGGCTTGAAATTAGGAGTTTAATGCTGCTTAATGGGAGTGAGGATAGCGAAGCTGTATAATTTCATAACATTAGCAAATGGCACAGAAGGAACAGGAAAACGAGAAATGGACCACCGTCATCAAGCCGAGAAACGGGCTTTTTGAGGTGAACCTGAAAGAAATATGGGACTATCGCGACCTTTACACGATGTTTGTGAAGCGCGACATCACGGTGGCCTACAAGCAAACCATCCTTGGCCCGTTGTGGTGGCTCATCCAACCGGCCTTGACGGTCATCATGTACATGGTGGTGTTTGGCGGCATCGCGGGCATCCCCACCGACGGCATCCCGCAACCCTTGTTCTACCTCGGCGGTGTGTGCATGTGGCAGTATTTCGCCGACTGCCTGAACCGTACGGCCAACACGTTCGTCAGCCATGCAGGTATCTTCGGCAAGGTGTATTTCCCGAGGCTCATCATGCCGCTGTCGAGCGTCACGAGCAACTTGGTGCGCTTCGGCATACAGTTCGGGCTGTTCGTCATCGTATATATTTATTACGCCATCATTGGACAGGCACCGAGTCCCAATTGGTATTTCCTGCTCTTCCCCCTGCTGGTTGTGATGATGGCAGGATTGGCCTTGGGCTTTGGCATCATCATCTCTTCGATGACGACCAAATACCGCGACTTGCAGATACTGTTCTCCTTCTTCGTCTCTTTGTGGATGTATGCCACACCTATCGTCTATCCTTTGAGTCAGGTGGCTGGCAAGCAGGTGATGGGCATGGATTTGACCACCATCATGTGCCTCAATCCCGTGACGCCGGTAATCGAAACCTTCAAGCATGGTGCCTTGGGTGCTGGCGAGTTCGTCGGCTGGGGCTGGCTGGCTTATAGCTTTGTCTTCATGCTGGTCGTGCTCGCTTTGGGTATCTTGGTTTTCAACAAGGTCCAGAAGAGCTTTATGGATACGGTTTGAGTTAGTTAGGAGTTGACAGCTAATAGTTAATAGTTGAAACAGCGTTGACGCAATGCCTCTTTTGTCAGTTTTAATAACATCCCATAACCAAGGGCCTTTATTGGAACGCTGTGTGAATAGTGTAATATCACAGTCTTTGCCTTTTGAGTATGAGGTGGTCATTAGTGATGACTATTCCACAGATGGGACATGGGAAATGGCGCAATCTCTTTCAGAACGATATGCACAGGTCAAGGCTGTACAATGTAATACCAATGATTATAGTCCAGTGAACCGCTGCCAGCGTTGTGGATGGAATCAGTGTAATGCCTATTGGAATTCAACTGGAAAATATTTTGCACACATAGATGCAGATGATTTCTTTTGTGAAGGCACGGAAGTTTTGAGGAAACAGGTGGAGCTGTTAGAACTGCATCCAGAGTGTTCGTGTTGTATGGCAAATGGTTATATGATGAAGGAGGGTGAATCCTTCGCCAATGCAAAAATGACCAATTATCACGGCTTGGAAACTGGATATGTACTTTCTTCTAAAGACTATGTGGCCAATTATTCCTGCATTGATCATTGTTTTGTTTATAGGCGTTTTTCTCACGATGACCCGACGAAATTATTCGGAGGTTACTATGACGACGCTTTGATAACAGATTATCATGTCCAATTTGGGGATGTTGTTTGCTTGAATGAAGCAGGATATGTTTACGTCCAGCATGATAAGTCAATTTGGAATGAAGTCATTGCAAATAGAGAACACATTGTCTTAGGTTGTCATTCATTGTACATTCCAATCCTGATTCCATCTTGGAAAAAAACGATGTATCGTTCTGTTCGCTGTTTTTGCGGGGTGTTGTCTGTTATAGATTGGCTGTTGTCAGGTGAAAGAATGAGCGACGGTAACCTTGCATATTTGAAGAGCCTGCCTGGTCATGCTAAACTAATAGAATTGGTCAATAAGGAATTGACGCTGGGTGATCGGTTGTATTTGATTGCTTTTAGATGGAATATCAAAGTTTTGAAACACGTTTCGTTTGAACCATTGCATTGGACATATTCTTATATGATGAGACCGATATGAAAGGAAATTCAGTTGACGATTGTAAGATAGTGGATATTAGAAAGTTCTCCGACAGCAGAGGCTATCTGTCTGTTATAGAAGGAGGATTGGATATCCCCTTCGAGATAAAGCGAATCTATTATTTGTATTTGGTGCCTGAAGCAGCACGAGGAGCACATGCCCACAAACAGTTGCAACAACTTATGGTCGCCACAAGTGGATCGGTACATGTTACTTTGGATGACGGGCAAAACAAAAAGACCTTTGTGCTCGACAAACCATGGAAAGGTTTATTGGTCGTTCCTGGACTATGGAGGACGTTGGAGCATTTTTCTGGAGGCGCCGTCTGCATGGTGCTTGCCAGCGAAAAATATGATGCGGATGATTATATTAGAGATTATAAAACATTCTTGGAATACAAAGGTCTATGATTCATCCGCTCTCTGATTGTCAAGTATTGATACCCGAATCCACACGGATTTGGCAGTATTGTGTGGTTTTGCCAGGGGCAAAGATCGGCGAAGATTGCAACATTTGTTCACATTGTTTTATAGAAAATGAGGTTGTCATTGGTAATCGGGTGACAGTGAAAAGTGGTGTCCAGTTGTGGGATGGAGTGACTTTGGAGGATGATGTTTTTGTTGGTGCCAATGTTACTTTTACGAACGACAAATATCCTCGAAGTAAACATCCTTTTGAATTACTTCCGATTATTGTGAAGAGAGGCGCAACCATAGGTGCGGGTAGCACTTTACTTGCTGGCGTAACGATAGGAGAAAATGCGATGATAGGCGCAGGGAGTGTGGTGACAAAGAGTGTCCCTGCAGGTGAATTGTGGATGGGGAATCCGGCGAGGTTTGTTAAGAAAAGCGAGAGGCCCCAATCGAAATAACAAAATGGATTCACTAGGGTGGGCCTGAAACAAGCAGATGGCATGTGGTGATGAAGAAACACTGATGTTTACAAAGAGATGAAAAACATTGGTATAGTCAGTTATAATATAAATGTCAACTTCACCAATTATGGCTCGGCTCTCCAGTCATGGGCTTTGAGTCAAATTATTGATAAGTTTGGAGCCAGTATGGGTATCCAGTCCAAACTGATTGACTACTGCCCAAAAGTGCTGGAAGATTGCGACATCCTTCACCCTTTCAAACGGATGTGGGATACGGATGATGAGTCTCGCCGTATGGTTGAGAAGACCATGCCTGCCATCAAGGTGAACTATAAAAAGTTTGAAGACTTCTATACCAACCATTTTCGTAGAACCCCCAAAAAATATCATGACAATGACTTTGATGATGTGGTCGTAGATGAGAATATTGAAGGGTTTGTTTGTGGAAGCGATACTGTCTTCTGCATCAATGAATTTAAAGGATTCGTGGAGGGATACTTTGCCAATTTTGACTGTATGCGGGGGAAGAGCATTTCATACGCTGCAAGCTTCGGCGATTCGACTTTTACCCCACAGGATTATCTGACCTTGAATGAGCGGCTGAAGAATTTCAAAGCAATTGGGATACGAGAGATTGGCATGTTGGATTATGTGCGGGGGCATTGTAATGTAAGGGCTGACAAGGTGTTGGATCCTACTCTCCTTGCCGAGGCCTCTTGTTATGATAAGATTATTGCTGAACCACAAATGGAAGAGAAATATCTGCTCTATTACTCTCGCAGATACAACACGAAGATGGAACAGTTTGCCGAGCGATTGGCTAAGGAGCGGGGATTGAAGTTTGTGGAAATCAGTATTCGAGCAACCAACGCTGAGAAAGGACATATTATGCGTTATGATGCTGGCGTTGAAGAGTTTCTGTCATTAGTTAAAAACGCGGAATGTGTAGTGACCAACTCCTTTCACGGAGTTATTTTTGCAGTTCAGATGAAGACTCCATTCTATTGTTTCTCCCGTGAACAAGGCGATACAAAAATAGGTGATATACTTGACTTGTTTGGGCTTAAGAATCGTATTATGGTTGATGGCACAGAATTCGTGCCTGATGTAATTGATTATGATATTGTTCATGAGAGAATTGCCGAAGCAAGAAAAGATTCTGAGAAGTTTTTAAAGTACGCACTTGTATTATTGTTGAACGAGAATTGAGCATCAATATTATCGATAAGACGAAATGCTGTGGCTGTGAGGCTTGCGCCCAGGCGTGTGCTCATTTTGCCATAACTATACAAGAGGATAAGGAAGGCTTCCGCTATCCTGTTGTGAATAGAGATTTGTGTGCGGAATGCGGGTTGTGCGAGAAAACGTGCCAGTATAAGGAAATGCCGCATAAACACACGGGAGAAAAATATGTGTTTGGTGGTTACCACGATGATTCGGAAGTGCGGTTTGAAAGCACTTCGGGAGGAGCGTTTTCGGCCATTGTGGATGCTTATTGCGACGAGAACTTTGCCGTTTTCGGTGCAGAAGCTAAAGGTCTAAAGGTCTTTCATAGCTACATTGAGGATAAATCCGAGCTTCCTAAATTCCGCAAATCCAAGTATTCGCAGAGTATTATTGGAGACTCTTATAAGCAGGTAAAGAAATTCTTGAAACAAGGGAAAAAGGTACTATTTTCGGGTACGCCTTGTCAGATTGCAGGCTTGCGTTGCTACTTGAAAAATGTTAACCAGGACAACCTTCTTACGGTGGAAGTTATTTGCGAAGGTGTGCCTTCGCCTCTCTATGTTAGGAAGTGGGATGAGCATTTGAAGAAGTGTTACGGCAGCGGAATTGCCAGCATTGACTATAGGTATACTGGCAAGGCCTTGTTTCAAAAAGGTAAATGGGATTTTGAACAAGTAAAGATATTGGGAGGCGGGAAGAAAACTATTATAAAAGACAGATGGTTTAATCCGTTTTGGTCAATATGGCTTAATCATCTGATGAGCCGCCCCTCGTGTTACAAGTGCCAGTTCACGACTTCCGATAGGGTGGCCGACATATCGCTCGGCGATTTGTGGGGCGTGCATTTGTATTGTCCCGAATTGTATGGCAAGAATGGCGGTGCGTCACTTGTTGTATGTAACACAGAAAAAGGGAAAGAGGTTTTTGGAAAAGCAAAACTGCTGATGTATGGTCACGAACTATGTTTCGAGGATGCCTTAAAATACCAAGGCCCAATGCGCAAACATATCGATGACAATCCTCAACGAGAAGAATTCATGTGTGATTTGCGAAGCGACATGCCTTATAAAGAGTTGATAAAAAAATGGGCTGCCAGACCTTCGTTGAAATTACTTTTCCAAAAGTATGTGTGGGGAAATAGGCAGAAGGTTTTTGTTTGTAATATTATAAACAGAAAGAAATGAAACACTATGTAAATCCAAACATAGTGAACACTCCGCGTGTGTTTCCCATGCAAGGGCGAGCTGATTATCATCGCTATGATGCCAATGAGAATTCAGAAGGGCTGCCGATGGAGTTTGTTGAGTCTGTGTTGAAAGAATTAACTCCAGAGTATTTGGCCATGTACCCGGAACCGGAGCGTTTTATTGGCAAGTATGCCGACTATTTAGGCATTGACAAACAGAATGTCTATTGTACAAACGGTTCAGACCACGGCATCCGCGTGTTGCTCGAAATTTTTGGCGAGCCTGGCAAAGAAGTGGTGACTGTTTCACCGACATTTGAGATTTATTGGGTGTGTTGTAGCTTGCTTGGACTGAAGCACCATCCTGTACAATACAATGCCGACTTTACAATCAGTATCGATAGTATTTTGGAGGCCATCACCGATGACACCCGTGTGGTGATTCTACTCAACCCCAATAGTCCTATCGGAAATCTATACACCGAGGCCGAGGTTCAGTTAGTGATTGACAAAGCCCAAAGAGTTGGATCTATAGTTGTATTGGACGAAGCTTATCATTATTTTTACGACCAGACATTCATGCATTTCGCGATGGTGAATGACAATGTTGTGTTGTTGCGTACTTTCAGCAAATTGATGTCTGTGGCTGGTTTGCGTGTGGGAATGATAGTCGGTCATAAAGATTTGATCCATTGGGTTCGTAATTCACGGCTGGCATACGAAATGAATAGTATAGGTTTGTTGTTTGCTGAGCGAATATTGGAACATCCTGATATGGTTGATAATCTGATTAAGCAGGAAAAAGAGGGCAAAGCCTATTTTATAGCTGAATTGGATAAGCGAGGCTATTGGTATATGGATTGTCATGGCAATTATGTGCTTGTAAAGCCCAAACATGATTCACACGAAGTCGCTCGGCGTTTGGCAGAGGAAAAGAAGGCATTAGTGCATGCTTACAGCAACGCTATGATGAGAGATGTGCTTCGAGTTACTGTAGGTTCAGTCAAAGCTATGGAGTTTTTCACCAAAGTGTTTTTTGAAGTAGATAACGATTTGTCATGAAGAAGGTCATTACATACGGCACTTACGACCTGTTCCACTATGGTCACCAACGATTGCTAGAGCGCGCCAAGGCTATGGGCGATTATCTGATTGTCGGGGTGACCTCGGATGACTTTGACAAGGCTCGTGGAAAGATTAATGTGGAGCAGAGCCTGATGGAACGTATGGAGTCCGTGAAGCAAACAGGGTTGGCTGATGAGATCATTGTTGAAGAATACGAAGGGCAGAAGATAGATGATATCCAACGCTATGACGTGGATGTTTTTGCCATTGGAGACGACTGGAAAGGTAAGTTCGATTATTTGAAGGAATATTGTGAGGTAGTATATCTTGATCGGACACAAGGGGTGTCAAGTACAGAACTTCGAGCCAGACGAAATACTATTAGACTTGGATTGGTGGGGAAATATGAAGGTATACGTAAGTATGCAAGGGAAGCGGCTTTCGTAAACGGTTTGGAAATTGTTGGCGCTTATACAAAAGACAAGGCACGATTCTCAGCAGAGTTCACTGATATTGGTGTACTTGTTGATGACTATTCTGATTTGCTGCAGATAGTGGATGCCGTATATATTGTATCCTCTCCCATGTTGCATTATGAGCAGATTCGTGAGGCTTTGTTTAAGGGTAAGCATATTCTGTGTGAGTGTCCTACTGTGTTGAAAGTTGAACAGTATGAGGAGTTGTCCAAATTGGCTAAAGAAAGAGGGTTGGTCTTGATGGATTCTATTAAGACGGCTTACGGGATGGCCTACAATCGACTGATACTACTGTTGAAAGGCGGTAAGATAGGCCGTGTGGTATCCGTTGACTCCGTTTGTACAAGTCTTGAGGATTTTGAAAAAAATGGAGACAAAGAATTGGGTGACAAAAATAATAGTATCAATGCTTGGGGGCCAACGGCTTTACTGCCTGTGCTCCAATTGTTAGGGCCAGATTATCGAAGTAAAGTAATAACATCGAGTTTTATTGATAAAGAGCAACATTTTGATTCTTTCACAAAAATTGCTTTTATATATGATCATGCCGTGGCATCTATCAAGGTCGGGAAGGGGGTCAAGAGTGAGGGAGAACTGGTAATTAGCGGCACACGAGGTTACGTCTATGTTCCTGCGCCATGGTGGAAAATGGATTACTTCGAGTTGCGTTACGAAGACCCAAATCTTAATCGTCGTTACTTCTATCAACTAGATGGAGAGGGCATCCGCTATGAATTGGTGCAGTTCGTCAAAGCCATAGAAAAAGGACGACTTGGTAATTATATCCAATTTGCCACATCTAAAGCCATAGTTAAGATTGTTGAAGACTTTTATTGTGGCAAGGATGTCGTTGAGATATAGAATTAAGTGACTGTTTGGAATTTAATTGTGTTTTAGGATGTATTATTCATGTTTCGTCCATACAGTTGAGGGCCTGTTTCCCAAGAGCATTGTCGAGTATTATCGTAAGAAAAAAGCACAATGCCGAGAAAAGAAGCACAGATGTGTTTACAATAGGATCGTTCGTAAGATCAAAAAGAAAGAGCGTCCTATTATTGTTCTTTTTTTCGCCTTGGATTCAAATACCTGGAAATACGATTCTTTGTTTCAAGCCATGCAAAAGGATCCTGTTTTTTCCCCTACTGTGCTGGCGGTGCCACAAGTGAATAAGGGAAAGGATTTTATGCTGTATCAGTTGAAGCACGGTTGCGAGTATTATAAGTCCAAAGGCTATCCGACCGTTTGTTCCTATAATGAAGAAACGGATTCCTATGTGGACGCTTTTTCACTTCACCCAGACATCATTTTTTTCAGCAATCCATACGACGGTCTAGTGGATGACAGATATAATATAAGGCATTTTGCGAACAAGGCGTTGACGTGCTATGTTAATTATGGCTTCACTGGTTCAAACATGAAAGTCTTCATTGCCTCTGTATTTCACCAAAAAGTTTGGCGATACTATTGTGAAACAAAGGAAAGCATAAAGTCTGCAAAAGAATACTATTCGGCAGGTAACTGTGTGTTTTCTGGATATCCGGTATTTGATTTATTTGAAAATACTGTCGCTACTGGCAAGGACTGGAAACTGGGAGACGAACAACTAAAAAGGGTTATTTGGGCTCCACATCATACTATTGAAGGACAGACGCAACTGATTCAATATTCCACGTTTTTGTTGTATTATGACTTTATGCTGCATCTGGCAGAGGAATACAAGGATAAGATACAAGTGGTGTTCAAGCCTCATCCATTGTTGAAACCTGCCTTGTATGGGCATCCTGACTGGGGCAAGGAGCGAACGGATGCTTATTATGACCGATGGGCAGATGGCGGCAATACAGCTTATGTGAACGGAGATTATGTTGACCTCTTCAAGTCATCCGATGCCATGATACACGACTGCGGATCGTTTTTCTATGAGTATCTTTATTTCAATAAGCCAGTGATGTATTTGGATACATTCGGGAGAGTCAACATGGACAATAACGTGGTGAAAAATGCTTATAAATGTCATTATATCGGGAAATCTGAAAACGACATAAGAGGTTTTATTGAGAGAGTCGTGATAGGTGGGGAGGATACCTATGAAGAAAAGCGGAAATCATTTTATGACAAGTTCCTTCTTCCACCTAATGGAATGACTGTTGCTGAGAATATCATCAATGACATAAAAAAAGCCTTGGGGAAATAAATTATCAGATGAATCTAATTTCTTTTTCTCGCCTAAAAGCATTAATGTCAAATAAGCAGACGAAATCCATATGGTCGTGCGACATATTGGATATAAAGTTTCCCCATAGAACACTAAATATCTAATGACATGGGCATATATCTGAATCCCGGAAACGTAAACTTCAAGGAGATTGTATCAGCAGATATTTATGTGGATAAAACGATGATGATTGATGTGACGAATCGTTTTATCGACAAGGGCAAAAAGTATGTCTGTTTCTCACGTCCGCGCCGTTTCGGGAAGACATTTGCGGGGAATATGCTTTGCGCTTATTATTCCAAGGGTTGCGACTCTTCGGAGTTGTTTGCGGACTTCAAGATTGCGAAGACGGCGGGCTTTGCCGCGAAACTGAACCGTTACAATGTCATCAAGATAGACATGAACAGCGAGTATCAGAATACACTCGATAAAGACAAACTGATGAAGCGACTTAACCGCGAGATTGTCCGCGAGATTGCTGATGCCTTTCCCAATGTGAGATTGGAAGAGGATGATTCTCTTGCTCAAAGCATCCTTCGCGTTTACTCAGCCACGGGAGAAACTTTTGTTATCCTGATGGACGAATACGATGTCCTTGTGCGCGAGCAGGTGAATCCTGATTTGTTTGCAGAGTATCTCTCGTTCATGAACGGGCTTTTCAAGAGTGATACGCTTCGCCCAGCAATTTCCTTGGCCTACCTGACGGGAATCTTGCCTGTGGTAAGGGACAAGGTCCAGTCGAAGCTGAACAATTTTGAGGAATATACGATTCTCGATGCTGAGGACTTGGCGGAATTTGTCGGGTTCACTGGTGAAGAGGTGGAAAGCCTATGTAATGCAAACGGCATTGATTTTGATGAGTGCCGGCTATGGTATGACGGCTACCGGCAGCATGGATTTGAGATTTACAATCCAGAGTCGGTGGTGAAGTCACTCAGGAAGAAAGTATTCGGCAGCTACTGGGGACAGACTTCGACTTACGAGGCCATCACCGATCGCATCCGTCAGAACTTTGCAGGGACGAGGGAAGCCGTAATCCGTATGTTGGCAGGGGAGGAAGTGGATGTCAATGTGACCCGTTTTATGAACACGATGACGTCTTTCCATACAAAGGACGACTTGCTTACCTACCTGATACATCTCGGCTACCTTGCTTATAATTTTGAGGAAGGGACCTGCCGGATTCCCAACAAGGAAGTGCGTCAGGAGTGGTTTAACGCCATTGAAACGGAGGATGAATATGCGGTGACGACACAAATCATCCAGTCTTCCAAAGAGCTTTTGTCGGAAACATTGGTGGGGAATGGTGAAGCGGTGGCCAAAGCGTTGGATATTTCGCATATCCATGTAACCAGCAATCGCAGTTACAACAACGAGGACGCTTTGCAGAGTGCCATCTATCTTGCTTATATATATGCCTTGAACCGTTATTCCGTCATCAGGGAGATGACTACGGGTAAAGGCTTCGCGGATGTTGTTTTTGTTCCATACAAGGAAAGTGACCCGGCCATGATTATCGAACTGAAGCGCAATGGCTGCGCAGAGAGCGCGTTGCAGCAGATTAGTGAAAAGAGATACTTCGATTCCCTTTCTCATTATCAGGGACGGATTCTGTTTGTCGGCATCAACTATGACGAGAAGAACAAAACCCATAGTTGTTTGATTGAGAAGTTTGAGAAATAGTATATTGCCATATAAAAATAGTAGACCATTCGTGTTACGATGATCCCTTTTCTGTCATTAAAAGATATTACTGCCAAATACGCCGATGAAATCCATTCGGCAGTGCAACGTGTAGTTGATAGCGGTTGGTATCTCCAAGGTAAGGAAAATGAAACCTTTGAGCGCCATTATGCCGACTATATAGGCACGAAATACTGCATTGGTTGCGGCAATGGTTTGGATGCGCTGATTTGGATTTATCGTGCGTACATCGAACTTGGCATCATGCAGCGGGGTGATGAAGTCATTGTGCCTGCAAACACGTATATTGCATCGGTTTTGGCCATTACTGAGAATGGGTTGAAAGCCGTTCTGGTGGAGCCAGACCCGAATACATTGGAACTGGATGAAAACAAGATTGAGGAAGCAATTACTCCTCGTACCAAGTCCATCCTTTTGGTGCATCTTTATGGCCACTGTGCCTTTACGGAGAAGATTGGCGAATTGTGTGAAAAGTATCATCTGCACCTTGTTGAGGATAATGCACAGGCGCACGGATGTAGATATAAAGAAAAAAGAACAGGCTCGTTGGGCGAGGCTGCTGGACATAGTTTTTATCCAGGAAAGAACCTCGGTGCATTGGGTGATGGCGGAGCTGTGACGACAGATAATGAGGAATTGGCAGACTGCATCAGGGCATTGGCCAATTATGGCAGTTCCAAAAAATATGTGTTCAAGTATTGTGGTCGAAACAGTCGCTTGGATGAGATTCAGGCGGCAGTGTTGGATGTGAAACTACGTCATTTGGATGAGGATAACCATTTGCGACAGCAGGTGGCGGCCTATTATTACGACCATATCAAGAATCCGTTGATAACAATGCCGACCCGATTGCCCGATGAGAACAATGTGTATCATTTGTTCCCAGTTTTTTGTGAGCGAAGAGATGAATTGCAGCAATATTTGAGTGACAATGGTATTCAAACGTTGATACATTATCCCATTCCGCCACATTTGCAGGAATGTTACCATGGAGAATGGTTAGGTGCCAATTTGCCGATTACAGAAAGAATTGCGAACAGGGAGTTGAGTCTGCCGATTAGTCCTGTCATGGATAAAGTTGACGTTAATAGAATTGCTGAATTGATCAACGACTTTCGTTAAACTATGGAAGAGAATCAACCTTTGGTTTCAGTTGCTGTGATTACCTACAACTCTTCGAAAACGGTTGTAGAGACACTGGATAGCATTGCAGGGCAAACCTATCCGAATTTGGAACTGATTTTAAGCGACGATTGCTCGACAGACAACACGGTAGAGGTCTGTCGCAATTGGATTGACTTGCATGAGGAAAGGTTTGTGAGAACAGAACTATTAACGGTTGAGAAAAACACTGGCGTTTCGGCAAATATGAATAGAGCTGAGGAAGCCTGTCAAGGTGAATGGGTAAAACCGATTGCGGGGGATGATATTTTGCTACCTGATTGTATTGAGATTTATGTGGATTATGTAAAAGAACATCTTGATTTGGTGTATGTGTTCGGTAGAGTTGAAGTGTTTGGAGAAAATGAAGATGTTATAGACGGTTTTGTGACTCGAATCTTCGATTATTCCTTTTTTGATTTGCCAATCGAAAAGCAATATGAATGGTTGATTACAAAAGGTTTTCAACCTATTCCAGCTGCAACGGCTTTTTTTAATCGAGAAAAAATCTCGTTGCTTGGAATATCGAATGATGAGAGGATACCATTTCTTGAGGATTGGCCTAAATGGATAAAATGTGTAGAAAATGGAGTAAAATTCCATTTCGTTGATAGAGCTGTGGTTCGATATAGAGTGTCTGATAATAGTATTTGTAGTGGAACTTTATACAGAGAAAAATTTCAGAGATCATTTGCCTTGCTGTACATCTATTATCAGCATGAACCTTCAATAAAGTTTAAAGGATTTTGGATTGCTACATTTAAATACATCCATTGTAAATATGTAATAACTGGCAGTTTTTTGTGGCACGTGGTAGATTTTATAATTAGACGTATGAGCCGGTTGTTTCGCAAGCAAGATGATTTTTACTAATTGAATGTTGAAATGAGAATAAACTAATATTTACATATAACTTATGCAAAAACTCCTCACCATAGTCGTTCCCACTTACAATATGCAGGACTATCTGCATCGTTGCCTTGATTCCTTGGTCGTATCAGAACCATTGATGGAACAGTTGGAGGTGCTTGTCGTCAACGATGGCAGCAAAGACAATTCATCCGCCATTGCGCACGAATATCAAGACAAATACCCTGATACCTTTCGAGTGATTGACAAGGAAAACGGTAATTACGGGTCGTGTATTAACCGAGGGTTGGATGAAGCACAAGGAAAATATATCAAGGTGTTGGATGCGGATGATTGGTTTGATAATGAGAACTTTGCTGGTTTTTTGGCATTCGCTTCGAGTTCCAATGCAGATTTGCTGATTTCGGATTTTGATCAAATGGATGAGAATGGGAAAGTCATCAATCATATTTCGTACGGTTTAAAGTTGGACGGAGACAAAACATTGAATGCTATTCCGAAGAATAAGCTTTTTTTGATGCATGCTGTTGCTTATAAGACAGAAAACCTCAGAAAAATAGGCTATCATCAGACAGAAGGAATATCCTATACTGATCAGGAATGGATTTTTTTGCCAATGTCAACCGTGGAAGTAGTCAGTTATTATAATAAAGTCGTATATAAATACCTTGTCGGCAGGCAAGGACAAACTATGGATCCTTCAGTCTTCATTAAGCATTTTGATCAGGAAATGCAAGGTGCGGAAGTCATGATGCGTCACTTTGAAAGAATCAAGGATGATGTAAATAAAGAGCAAAAGGATTATTTGGTTTGGCGCTTGAAATTCCGTATCAATTTAGTGTTTAGCCAGTTCTTGGTAAAGTCATATAAATTGATGGATATCGACAGACTTGTTGATTTTGATAACTCTATGAAAACCGAGTTCCCGACGTCTTATTTGATTTCTGATAAAATGTATGTCTCGAAAAGAATCCCATATAAGTTCATAAAAGCTTTTAGACGTTTCCATTCTGATTGCTATCCTTCAATCGTTTTGTATAGATGGTATGCGTCTTTGGCACAAAAACTGAGATAAGCCGTGGTATGAATAATAAATTATTATCAATAGTAATTCCCGTCTATAAAGTCGAGGACTACATCAACAAATGCCTCGATTCATTACTTGTTCCTGCCGAACAATTGCAACTGTTGGACATCGTTGTTGTCAACGATGGTACGCCCGACAATTCCGCGTTGATGGCCAAGGAATACGAAAAGAAATACCCAAGCGCGTTTCGTGTCATCGACCAGGAGAACCGTGGGCATGGCGGCGCGTGGAACCATGGTACGGAACTGGCTGTCGGCAAGTACCTGTTCTATCTCGATTCAGACGACTGGTTCGATACCGAGCAATTCTCAAAACTGATTACATATCTTGGCCATTGCGACACCGACATGGTTCTTATGGATAGAAAAAAGTATTATGCTCAGGAAGACCGCTACGAAGACGTCGTGCTGATAAACATGAAACCCGATAAAGTGTATGATGCCAACACTTACGATTGGCTCGGAAGCGGCAATGGCTCCAACATCACATACGCACATAACACGGTTTATCGCACGACGATGATGCAAAAGTATTTGCCTTTGTTTTGCGAACATGTGATGTACGATGACGTGTCGCTTCAGGTGATTCCAATTGCCATTGCCGAAAGTTTTGTCTACACCAAGCTGAATGTGTATCGTTATTACATCGGCAGGGTGGGGCAAAGTTTCGACCCGCAGGTTCGAGCAAAGCATGGCGACCATGTCACGACGGTGCTTAAATTTGTTCTTGCCTGGATGAAGCAGTATCGCGACGAAGTGCCGGAAAATACCACTCGTCGCGCCTGGTTTGATGATCTTTGGTGGGCATTCGGTTCTTGCCATTATGAAGAGTTGTCGTTGTTTCCTTACAATATGGCTCAACCGAGGCTCAAGGAATGGGATGCCTATATGTTGGAGGAGTTTCCCGACGTGAAAGTCTCGAAAACGGTAAGAGATTACCGCCAATTGCCGTTCCCATTGTATTGGGTCAAGTTTAAGGTTGGGCGGCAAATCAGAAGAGTCAAAAAATTTATAAAGAGAAAAATGAAATGAAACCCTACGACTACCTCATCATAGGCTCAGGCCTCTATGGAGCCACTTTCGCCTATTTTGCCAAACAAAAAGGCAAAAATTGCCTCGTTATAGACAAACGCCCTCATTTGGGTGGCAATGTGTATTGCGAAAGCGTTGAAGGCATCAACGTGCACAAGTATGGTGCGCACATTTTCCACACTTCCAACCATGAGGTTTGGGACTTCGTGAACGGCATTGTGCCATTCAACAGATATACGAATAGCCCAGTGGCCAATTACAAAGGCAAACTCTACAATTTGCCTTTCAACATGAACACGTTCTACCAGATGTGGGGTGTCATTACGCCTGATGAGGCCAAGGCAAAGATAGAGGAACAAAAACGGGAAGCCGTTGCCGCCCTGCAAGGCCACGATCCCGCCAACCTTGAGGAACAGGCCTTGAGCCTTGTGGGAAAAGACATCTATGAAGCCTTAATCAAAGGCTATACCGAGAAACAATGGGGTCGGCCATGTACCGAGCTTCCCGCCTTCATCATCAAGCGGTTGCCGGTAAGGTTGGTGTTCGACAACAACTATTTCAACGACACCTATCAAGGCATTCCCATTGGTGGTTACAACAAGTTGATTGAGGGCCTGCTTGATGGGATTGAGACCCGCACGAACTGCGACTTCTTCGCCAATCGTGCCGAATTGTCTGCTTTGGCCGAAAAAATTGTGTATACAGGACAAATCGATGAATTCTACGACTTCCGTTTCGGTCATTTGGATTTTCGCACCGTGTCGTTTGAGCAAGAAACCAAAGACACGCCAAACTGGCAGGGCAATGCCGTGGTGAACTATACAGAGCGTGAAGTGCCTTACACCCGTATCATCGAGCATAAGCATTTCGAAATGTTTGGACAAGCGGTTTATGATTGTCCGAAGACAGTGATCTCGCGGGAGTACAGCACCGAATGGAAACCGGGGATGGAACCCTATTATCCGGTGAATGATGCCAAAAACAACGAACTTTATTTGAAATATAAAGCCTTGGCCGACCAAGAGAAGAATGTCATCTTTGGCGGACGTTTGGCCGAATACAAGTACTACGACATGGCACCCGTGATTGAACAGGCGATGAAAATAAAGGATAGAATATAAAAGAAATATGCCAACAGCAATAGAATTCAACAATATCAGCAAGCAGTACCGTCTGGGCTTGGTCTCCACGCGGACCTTGAGCCACGACCTCAACCGGTGGTGGCAGACGGCCATACTGCACAAGGAAGACCCTTACCTGAAAATCGGCTCGGTGAACGACCGCTCCAAGGCCGCCGACAGTGAATACGTGTGGGCCTTGAAGGACATCGACTTCAAGGTGGAACAGGGCGACGTGGTGGGCATCATCGGGAAGAACGGTGCAGGAAAGAGCACGCTGCTTAAGCTTCTTTCGCGCGTGACCGGCCCCACCACGGGAACCATACGCGCCAAAGGTCGCATCGGCTCCTTGCTTGAGGTGGGCACGGGCTTCCATTCAGAAATGACAGGACGGGAGAATATCTTTATGAATGGTGCTGTTCTTGGTATGACCAAGCAAGAAATCAGCAAGAAATTAGACGAAATCGTCGAGTTTTCTGGCTGCGAGAGATATATTGATACTCCTGTGAAACGTTATAGTTCAGGTATGACTGTACGTTTGGGTTTTGCCG
>OCTW011593280.1_pt1 | contig 68941 bp, 46 predicted proteins | sample 1539671 | NCBI WGS metagenome assembly OCTW01 (sample SAMN02144230, study PRJEB22623) | gut metagenome | biome: sheep rumen | host: Ovis aries | place: New Zealand | reverse complement strand
GGAGTATACGGCGCCTACGGCGCCGGTTCTTGAGACGCGCAGCGGGTCAAGAACAGAGCACGGCTTGTTATATTTGTGGCTAAACGGCGCCGGTTCTTGTGACGCGCAGCGGGTCAAGAACAGAGCACGGCTTGTTCTTTTTATTTATTTTCATTGTATTTTATCCCCCATTGCATTAAAATAAATCTCACGTAATCGTGCATGCTTCATCCACTCAGCACTGCACACATAGAATCGAATAATAAAATCAAAAAAAAATACGCAAGGAGAACATATATGATCCAGGAATTCTACAAAGAAATGACAGGCAAAACCTCAGTCATCAGACAGTTTTTTGCATATGGAATGGAAAGAGCAAAGGAGCTCGGTCCGGACTCAGTTTACAACTTCTCGATAGGCAATCCGTCGGTTCCGGCACCTCAGAGCTTCACAGACGCAATGGAGGATCTTCTGAAAAATACAGATCCCGTAAAACTTCACGGCTACAGCCCTTCCCTCGGATTGGATTCAACAAGAGAAGCCATCGCCGATTCACTTAACAGACGTTTCGGAATGGATTATAAGAAAGACCACATCTTTCCTACCACAGGTGCAGCAGGAGCCATCGCTCATGCGATCAGATGCATCGCAGGCGAAGGAGATGAGGTAATAACCTTTGCACCGTATTTCCCTGAGTATATTCCATATGTCACAGGCTGCGGAGCTTCTCTTAAGGTTGTTCCTGCTGACATCAGCAGCTTCCAGATCAACTTCGTGAAGTTTGAAGAGATGCTGAATCCGAATGTTGCAGCAGTTCTTATCAACTCGCCAAACAATCCATCCGGAATCGTTTATACAACAGCTACGATCGACAAGCTGGCTGACATCCTCCGTGCGAAGGAGAAGAAATACGGTCACGACATCTATCTTATTACCGACGAGCCTTACAGAGAGATTGTTTTCGCAGGAACGGATTCACCATTTATCTCAAAACATTACGACAATTCGATCTGCTGCTACTCTTTCAGTAAGTCACTTTCTCTTCCGGGAGAACGTATTGGTTATGTTGCAGTTAATCCGAAGGCTTCTGGCAGTGAACTCATCGTTCCTATGTGCGGTCAGATCTCACGTTTCACTGGTCACAACTGCCCTCCATCGATCATCCAGCTTGCAGTTGAAAGAGTTATCGATGAGACCAGCGACCTTTCGATCTATGAGAGAAATGCAACGCTTCTCTACGATGCGCTGACAGATATCGGATACTCATGCGTAAAGCCGGGTGGAACCTTCTACATGTTCCCTAAGGCTCCTATCGATGATGCAAATATTTTCTGCTGGACAGGTGCAAAAGAGCTCGGACTTATGACCGTTCCTGGTGACTCATTTGAGTGTCCGGGACACTTCCGCATCTCTTACTGCGTGCCAACCGAGCAGATTGAGAAGGCTATCCCGCTCTTCAAGGAACTTTACAACAAATTTGCCTCATAGTTTTGTTGTTTTTTAGCCTTATTTCATGTATAATATTATAGGTTCTGCAGAGATGAGGGGCGGTTCAGCCGAACAGTTCATAAACTGCAGTCACTGCACAACAAAACAGCAGAAGGGAAACTACAGACAATGGAAAGCGTTCATTTAGATATTGCTCCAAAGAGATACGCAGGTATACTTATTCACCCGACCTCTTTCCCAAGTCCTTACGGAATTGGTGATCTCGGCAAGGGTGCGTACGATTTTATAGATTTCATGGAGAAGTCAGGTATGACAGCCTGGCAGGTGCTCCCACTGGGACACACCGGCTTCGGCGATTCGCCATACCAGCCATTTTCTTCCTTTGCAGGTCAGCCGCTCATCATAAGCCCTGATCACTTAAGGAAGCTCGGACTTCTCTGGGATGAGGACTTCTACAATATGCCTCAGTGGAATCCTGAGGATATAAGCTATGGCGATGTAATCGCCTTCAAGAGCGGTCTTCTCCAGAAGGCTTATGACAGATTTCTTGACGAAAATATAAAGGACGGCCTTTCAGGCGACGAAGAGCTTATGGCTGAATACAAGGAGTTCACCGAGAACACCGAATGGCTCTCTGACTATGCTCTCTTTATGGCCGGCAAGGATTACCATCAGGGTATGCCTTGGTATATGTGGGATGACAGTCTCAAGAATCCTAAGAAGGCTGAAAGAACCGAGTGGGAAGAAAAGCTTAAGAAGGAGATCGGATATTACAAATTCATCCAGTTCCTTTTCACCATTGAATGGAAGAAGCTGAAGGAATATGCAAACGATAAAGGCATCTCCATCATCGGAGATATTCCTATATTTGTTGCCTGGGACAGTGTTGATGTATGGAGAAATAAAAAACTCTTCATGCTTGACAGCAAGGGTTATCCGACAGATGTTGCGGGTGTACCGCCTGATTATTTCTCAGCAACCGGTCAGCTCTGGGGCAACCCTCTCTACAACTGGCCTGAGCATACGAAGACTGCTTATGACTGGTGGATCAAAAGGATCAGACATCAGCTTGAGCTTACAGACGTCCTTCGTATTGACCACTTCAGAGGCTTTGACAAATTCTGGGCAGTGCCTTACGGCGACAAAACTGCCATGAACGGCAGATGGATAAAAGCTCCTGGTGAAAACTTCTTCACCATGCTCGAGGCCAACCTCGGATATCATATGCCGATAATTGCCGAGGATCTCGGAGAAATCGATGAATCAGTCATCGAACTCAGAGACAAATTCGGTTTCCCGGGAATGAAGATACTTCAGTTCGCATTTGAGAATCCGAACGATAATCACTTCCTTCCTCATCATCATATCAGAAACTGTGTATGCTACACCGGTACACATGATAATGATACTACTCTCGGCTGGTACAAGCACGCTTACGAGGCATCACGCGACAAGCTGAGAAGATACTACAGTACAGATGCAAGTGATGTCTGCTGGGTAATGATCAGAGCATGTTTCGGTTCAGTTGCAAATATGGCGATCGTTCCTATGCAGGACGTACTCGAACTTGATTCATGGGCACGTTTCAATACTCCGGGGGTCGGAAGCGGCAACTGGTCATGGAGGTATAAGCAGGAGGTTCTGACTGACAAGCTTGCTTCAAGACTCTTTGAAACTGCCAAGATGTTTGGACGTTAATTTGAGGTAGCAAATATGATCAGAATGATACTCTGCGCAATATGGGCTTTTGGTGGAATGTTCTTCTGTTTCCCACTGCATCTTCATTATAAACATTTGATCAAGAAGGATCCGATGAAGGGCTGGACCAAAGCTTTCAAGCTTGTGCAAGGTTATTTCAAACGACTTCTCTTTTTTGCCGGAACAAAGCTCACTGTTAACGGTGCGGAAAATCTTCCCGAGGATCACGCCGTTCTCTTTGTAGGCAATCACAGAAGCTATTTTGATATCATCATACTTCATACCCTCGTGAAGAGGCCTTTAGGTTTCATATCCAAGAAGGAATTCGAGAACACTCCTTTTCTTTCTTCTTATCAGAGAGATATAGGATGCGTATTTCTCGACAGAGAGAATCCGCGTGAGGCTATAAAGACTATAAACGAGGCAACCGAGCAAATAAAACTCGGTCTGTCTATGGGACTCTATCCTGAGGGTACGAGAAATCACGGTGACACTCTCCTTCCTTTCAAAGAAGGCGGCTACAAGATTGCTGAAAGAGCCAAGGCTCCAATCGTACTTGTCGCAATGAGCGGTCAGGATGATATTTTCGAAAATAACAAGCATCACTTCATCAGAAAACGTCATGTTACAGTCACCTTCAGTGAACCTGTAACACCTTATGACATGAGTGTTCAGGACAGAAAAGCTTTCTATGCTGATATACCGAACAGAGTGACAGCGATGCTGGAAAGTCATAAAGAAAAATAATGATTACAGAAATACTGAGTCCGCAAAAGTGACACGTCTCAGTAATTCCATAATAGTTCAAAACAAACAAGATATAGAATCGGAGGATTTACAAAACAATGTGGTGGATAATAGTTTTAATAGTGCTCGTAGTCATAATCGGCGCGATGGTAGCACTTTACATAGTCGGAAACAAGATGCAGAAGAAGCAGCTTGCTCAGAAGGAAGAGATGCTGGCTCAGGCACAGCCTGCAAATATGCTTATCATTGACAAGAAATATATGCCTCTTAAGGATGCAAAGCTTCCTAAGGTCGTTTACGAGCAGACTCCGAAGAAATATCAGAAGGCTAAGGTTCCTGTAGTAAAGGCTAAGGTTGGTCCTCAGATAGTTACAATGCTTTGCGACGATGCAATCTTCGACGATCTCCCAACCAAGGGTGAGGTTAAGGCCATGGTAAGCGGTATTTACATCGTAAGCGTTAAGAGTGTTCGCAAGCAGAAGAATGCTCCTGTCGTTGAAGAAGAAAACGGCAAGAAGAAAAAGAAGAAGATGACCTTCAGAGAGAAGATGCGTAAGCAGCAGGCTCAGTATCAGCAGCAGCTTAAGGCTGATATCGAGAACAAGAAGACTAAAGAACAGCTTAAGGCTGAGAAGGAAAAGGCTAAACGTGAAAGAGAAAGAGCCAAGAAGATCACAGACTGATAAAAAAGCGACTGTATCATCACAGTCCGAAAAGAAACTGAATAATACAGTTGATGCTAAAATGATCATACTGGGGCTGCTGCTTGCAGCAGCCCCTTTTTTTGCTACCTATGTTTTGGAGATCATAGCCTACTATGCCGACTTCGCCATAGTAACAGCTCTCCACACATACCTTGGCATGAACATTGACTTTGATGAAGAGTCCTACGAAGGCGCAAATATGCCTTCCAACGCAGTAGTCACAAACCTAATTTTTGTACTGCTGTGTCTGGTCATCTTCGGATGGTGGTGGATGAAAGTTAAAGAGGCCGAGGCCAGACGTAGTCTTGTTCGCAAAACAAACAAATCGGCTATTAGCAAGAATACAAGCAACATTAATAAGAGCACAGCAAACAAAACAGCAAAAACACAGATTAAAACCATCGCCCTGCTTGCAGTACTGGGCATTAGTTTCCAGCTCTTTGTGAGCAGCATTCTTGCTATTATCAGGCATAGCGCTCCAAAGCTTCTTGAATCCTACGATGAGATAATAGACAGCCTCACAGAACGTACTTTTCTGTTGATGCTGACAACAATCCTGCTCGCTCCGATAGCCGAAGAGCTTATCTTCCGCGGTCTGACCCTTCATTTTGCCGGCAAGGTCATTCCGGTCAAGGCTGCAATTATTTTTTCCGCTCTTTTCTTCGGACTCTACCACGGCAACCTGATTCAGGGACTGTACGCTTTTGTAGCAGGTATGATACTGGCATATATCGTTACAAGAACCGGTCGTCTCCTGCCTGCAGTCTTCCTGCACATAATGATCAATCTCAGTGCATATCTGATCCCTGATATGCTCTTTGAAACCATGATACCAAGTGTTCTTGTGCTGGTAATGTCATCCGGACTGCTTTTTCTTGTATTTTATTTTAGCCGTAACCCAAAGGCTGATAAACCAGAAATCAAATAAACTCATACCCCTTATCTTATATTTCATAAAATTTCATCATTGATGTTTGTGATATATTGTGATAAATATCATCATTTGTGATACTTTGTGAATATTTGTGATATATTGTGATAAATAATGACATTTGTGAAGAATTGTGAAAATCGTTTAAATCTATGACGCAAGAACACTGATGTATTCCGCTTTTTTAATGGCATTTTCACTTCAATAATTCAAAACACTCCAACTCATGATAGAATACCACGTATATGTCACATAGTTGTCACATCATAGTACTAAATGCAGAATTAACCCAAATTATCCTCATCGTCAAGAGGTTAATTTGGGTTAACTTAGGTTAACAGTTTAATATTTTCAGTTTTAATCGTTGACGAGTTGAAACGCCTATTTATTATTCTTTGTGCTACGATCTGAGATTATTATCCGCTATCACTCATCAACATATCTCGCCACAAGCTTCAGGCTGTTCTTAGCCTCACTGTCCGGCGCAAAACGTATCCTGTAATCAAGTTCAACATCAGCACCCTCTTCATGCAGCTTCGTAAATACATTATCCGATATTATCTGCATTGAAAACGGTCCGGCAGCCGTCCGGTAGACAGTCTCATTAACTGCCCCGTGCGAAAAATTAAGCGTTGCTATGACTCCGCCTGACTTCTCAAGTGTAACCTCCTGTCCTTTTATGGTCAGAAGATTCTTCGTCACAACAGAGTCACCATCAAACTTCTCATAGTATCTTATAACGGTGCCATCTTCTGTTTCCGCAATAGTTCCAACGGTATCAAGCTTTGTATCGCCCGCCTCCGAGCTGCCGACTATATTTATCTGAACCTTTCTGAATTCTCTGCTCATATATCCCACCGGCCAATCATTCGTACTCAATCATAACAAAAGCATCCATATGATCAAACATCATTTAATCATTAATTAAAGCTTCCATATGATCAAAAAGCATTGTAATCATTAATTAATACAGGAATAGCTGCCCCAAATAACTACACTAATTTACGCTCATAATGATGTCTCTCGTAAGCCATCTCAATCAGTTCGTTAATATATTCACTCATCGGATGTCCGGCTCTTTCCATAAGCATCGGGTACATGCTGATAGATGTATGTCCCGGAATCGCATTTATCTCGTTAAATACAACTCTGTCAGTTCCTCTCTCAAGGAAGAAATCAACTCTGGCCATACCGAAGCAGTCGCAGGCTCTGTATATCTTAACAGCCGCCTCACGGATCTCCTCAACCTTCTCAGCCGGAATATCCGGATCGATCACGGTCTTCGATGCAGCATTGTTGTATTTTGCATCATAATCATAAAACTCAGCCGCTGCCACGATCTCGCCGACACCTGTCGCAAATGCTCCGTCGCCGTAGCCAAATACAGCGCACTCTATCTCACGTCCGTTTATAGTTTCCTCAACAAGGATCTTTCTGTCATGCTTCTTGGCAAGTCTCAGACCCTCAATAAGCTCCTCCCTGTTGTGAGCCTTGGTTATGCCCACAGACGAACCTGCATTAGATGGCTTGATAAATACAGGATATTCCTTCTCAGCCTCGATCCTCTCTACAACCTTGTCCATGTCCTTCAGTTCAAAGGAACGAACCGGCACATATGAAGCCTGCGAAACGTTCACCGAATCAGCGATAACCTTGGTAAAGAACTTGTCCATGGTAACAGCTGATGAGAGATGTCCACAGCCAACGAACGGTATACGAGCCATCTCCAGAAGTCCCTGGATGGTTCCGTCCTCACCATAAAGTCCGTGAAGAACCGGAAATACAACATCAACCTTAACCTTATTTTCCATTCCGCCCTCAAGGCTTTCGATCAGAACGCTCTCAGTATCAGGCGAGATAACCGCTCTGGTTCTGCTCTTTCTCCAGCTGCCGTCTCTGATACTGTCAACGCTGTCTACAAGGAGCCACTTACCGTCCTTGGTAATTCCGACGATCATTACGTCGTATTTTTCCTTATCGATATTCTCGATAACAGTTGCGCCCGAGATGCATGAAACCTCATGCTCCGATGATCTTCCGCCAAATATTACAACAACACTTTTCTTACCGTTTTCCATGTTCTTTACCCTGATCCTTTTGTTACTGTTATTTATGGTTTTAACCCGAGGTAATTACATCACCCCCGGTGTTATACTCGTCCGATTGCCACACTCGTATAATATACCTTATTCACGCCGGCTGCAAGAAGTACCTTCGTACAGCCCTCGATAGTTGCGCCGGTCGTGTAAATATCATCCACAAGCATAGCGACTCCCGGAATAATTGTATCCGTCGTTGCAAATGCAGACAGCAGATTCTTCTCTCTGTCGGTATCGTTCAGCTCCTTCTGCGGAGCCGTGTTCTTCGACCTGACAAGCAGCTTCTCATTTACCGGTATTCCGGTTTCTTTCGATATCGCTGCGGCTATAAGCGCAGCCTGGTTGTACCCTCTCTTCTTCAGCCTCTTACTGTGGAGTGGTACGGGAACAAAACATTCCACACCAAGCCTCTTAAATATCTTTCCATACTCTGCCGCCATCTCCCTGCCATAAACCGCGGCATATTCCTGCCTGCCGTGATATTTCAGCCTTGTTATCGCATCCGACAGCGGCGGCACATAGTTAAAGAGCGGAAAGCCCTGCTCGTAGCTTCTCTTAGTCTTACTGCAGTCATCACAATACTCTTCAGCCTCATCCTCTATCTCCTTGCCACATTTCAAACAACGCGGCTCACTGATATAAGAAAGCTTCACCCTGCAGGTGCTGCATATCCCCTTCTGTCCCGGCGGAATCACCGCATCACACACCGCGCATCTCGGCGGGAATATGATATCCTTTATATTTTCAAGCATTCTTCGCCTTTCTAGTCTAAAGTTTCAAAAACCTCATCCAGTCTCCTCCGGAAGCCGGTATATCTTGCAAGCTCGGCTGCATTATCTATCATCTGATTGATAAGTCCCAGATTACCGACCAGAACAACCATATTTTTTGCTCTTGTAACGGCCGTGTAGATAAGATTTCTCGAAAGAAGTCTCGGTGGACCGCTGTAAAGCGGTATGATTACTGCCGGATACTCACTGCCCTGCGATTTATGAACCGTAACCGCAAAGGCATGCTCCAGCTCATCCAGCATTGCATAAGGATACTCGACAACTCTTCTGTCATCAAACGTAACCGTGACAACCTCGTCGAAATCATCTATCGACGTGATCACTCCGGTATCACCGTTAAATACACCTATTCCGCTCTCATCGAGGCCGCCTTTATCATTGTAAATATCCCACTCCAGACGATAGTTATTTCTGATCTGCATGACCTTGTCACCGACTCTGAAGATGATATCGCCCTTAGCCTTCTCAGCCTTGCCTTTTGCAGCCGGATTAAGCGTGCCCTGAAGCTTCTTGTTCAGGTTTTCAACGCCCAGCTCGTATTTTCTCATAGGTGAGAGTACTTCTATCTCTGACGGCTGAATCCCCAGATAACCCGGAAGGTTCTTTGTGATAAGCGTCTCTATCTCCCCAAGTATCTCGGCCGGTGTACGTCTCGGAATGAAGAAGAAATCACTGTTCTTGTTGTCGATCACAACATGCTCACCATTTTTGATCATATGAGCATTCTGTACGATCATGCTCTTCTCATCCTGCCTGAATATCTTCACAAGCTCGGTCACAGGGAAATGCCCGCTGTCTATCATATCTCTCAGCACATTTCCTGCTCCGACAGGCGGCAGCTGGTCTGTATCGCCCACGAGTATCAGTCTTGTACCGTAGCTTATAGCCGTAAGCAAGGCTCTGAAAAGCATACTGTCAAGCATCGAAGCCTCATCAACGATTATCGCATCCGCCTCAATAGGATTGGCTTTATTATGATTAAATTTAAGTCCTCTGCCCTCATCAGCGCCCGGCTCACCCACGAATTCAAGCATTCTGTGTACGGTATACGCCTTGAAGCCCGTAGACTCGGTTATCCTCTTCGCCGCCCGGCCCGTAGGCGCGGCAAGCTTTATCTCCATTCCATTATTTCGGAAATACTCTATTATCACATTGATTATAGTAGTCTTACCTGTTCCCGGACCACCGGTGATAATTGCAACACCGCTGCTGACTGCATTTATTACAGCTGCCTTCTGCTCAGGGGCGAGATTCAGATCATCCTTCGCCTCTATAGCTTCTATGCATTCATTTATCTCTTCGTATGGTATGTCATGTCTCAGCATGAGGTCAGCAAGCATCCTCGCGCTACTCTTCTCGATGCCATAATTCGTCGAGGAATATACCGCTTCCATTGTTCTGCTTTCATAGATATATGATCCGGATTCATTACCTTCATCGTCAGCAGATGAAGAAACAGTATTATCAGCAGCATAAGATGAATCATCAGATATTTCTTTTCTGACCTTATATTTCTCTGTATATTCTTCGACAACAGCTGCGCCCTCAGCCACCAGATCATCAAGCTGCTCTATAATAACATCGTCCGGCTGCTCCGGATAAAATGCCAGCAGCTCTCTTACGGATCCGATCAGCATTTCCTTCGGAAGATACATATGTCCGAAGCTCATCGCCTGGCTCAGCACATAGAGAACAGCCGACCTCACTCTGAATTCAGAATCTTCGGGAATTCCGACCTTACGAGCTATATCATCCGCCGTCCTGAAGCCGACTCCCGGAATATCCTCAGCAATCTGATAAGGATTTCTGCTGATGATACCGTAAACACCTTCGCCATATTCGTTAAAAATCTTCATTGCAAGATTGATGCTGATATTATACTGCGAAAGGAAGATTATCACGTTCTGGAATTCTCTGTTTTCCGAAAAAGAAACCGCGATTTTCTGCGCTTTATTCAGGGAAATACCCTTGATCTCGGCAAGCCTCTCCGGCTCCTCCTCCATGATCCTGAGAGTATCCGTTCCGAATTTCTGAACGATACGCTTAGCGGTCACTTCACCGATACCCTTAATGATCCCCGAACCCAGATATCTCTCTATTCCATCCGCATCATCAGGGAGCTTTATCTCATATTCAGTGAATTTGAACTGGATATCGTACTGTGGATGATGCACGAACTCACCTGTAGCGATAATGTACATGCCCTCGTTGCCTGAGGCCATATTTCCGACGAAGACCTCCTCGCCCTCCGTCGTCTCCACGGTAAATACCGAATAACCGTTATCATCGTTTCTGTATATTATTTTCTCAATATACCCTTCTCGAACCATTGTTTCCTCATCTTAATACAATCAACACACAAGTCCCGGGTCTCTGCTCAGAATCCGTTCAGGACGCAGGATTGCACTTTTTCCTCAATCCCTGCAGAACACATAGCTTGCATTTTCTCCTCATCCCCTGCAGGACGCAATCGCACCGCCAGAATGTGGCGGTGCGAATTATATCTCCGCGGACTATCGCCGCAGCAATTTATACATTTCCATTGAAATACTCAACATACTTACCTGTTCCGATGGCAACTGCCGACATAGGATCCTCAGCGGTCATGGTAGTGATACCCGTCTTCTCCTCGATCAGTTCCTCAAGACCGTGAAGCATTGATCCTCCACCGGTGAGAACTATACCTCTGTTTGAGATATCAGCAGCAAGCTCAGGCGGTGTCTTCTCAAGTACACTTCTGATAGCTTCAACTATCTGCGAGGTCGGCTCCCTGAGTGCCTCCTCAATATCATCGGAAGCAACTGTTACGGTCTTCGGAAGACCGGAAACCATATTTCTGCCTCGAACATCCATGGAGATGTTCTCTGGTCGCTTGTAGCATGTACCGATATTTATCTTGATCTCCTCAGCAGTTCTATCGCCGATCAGAAGATTAAATGACTTCTTCATATATCTGATGATAGCATCATCGAAATCATCGCCCGCAACCTTGATTGATGAGCTGACAACTGTTCCTCCGAGAGAGATAACAGCTATATCAGTTGTTCCTCCACCAATATCAACTATAAGGTTGCCGCAAGGACGCATAATATCTATTCCGGCGCCGATGGCTGCCGCCACAGGCTCCTCGATGATCGTAACATCTCTCGCTCCGGCATTGTAGGTAGCTGACTCCACCGCCCTCTTCTCAACCTCGGTAACACCCGAAGGAACGCATACACTTATACATGGTCTACGTCCGAAGAGATTCCTTCCTACAGCCTTCTTTATGAAGTATTTAAGCATCTTCTCAGTGGTAGTATAATCCGAAATAACCCCGTGTCTGAGCGGTTTGATCGCAACTATGTTACCCGGTGTACGACCGAGCATAAGGCGCGCTTCCTCGCCGATCTCAACTATCTTGTCAGTATCCCTGTCATATGCAACAACAGAAGGCTCGTTTAATACAACGCCCTTACCCTTAACATATACAAGTATACTGGAGGTTCCGAGATCTATTCCAATATCTGTACTTGCCATTGTTATTTCCTTTCTATCCTCCCGCCATTTTAAGCAGTCGTCCCAGCCATTCGTCAAAAGCTTCCCGGCCTTTCCGCATATCTACTGCTCAGCAGGTTTTTCATCCACCGGACGAACGATATATACCGATGCAGGCTCACCATTCAGCCATTTAATCCTTATCTCGGTTATATCAACTATCTTAACCAGTGAATCTATATATTTTCTCCAATTTGTAACTCTGTTTCTGTCTGTTGTTTCACCAAAGCCCATGGTATTACCCGAATGAGCTACTATGATCCTGCTGTCGCCACCGGTGAAATCATAGCCCAGCATATTGTTCATTGTTCTGTTTGAAAATATAACCTTTCCGCTTTGATCATCCTTGATAAATATACCTACAGAAAGGTAATTGTATATATCCAGCAGGGTTTTATTGGCCTGATCCGCACTTTCCTCTCCTGTAGCAAATCTTATGATACGACTCGCCACATCCGTAACCTCTTTGGCAAAGGCTATATCATCATCGGTCCATGTTCTTTCCGCCTGATTCTCGCAGAATACGATATAAGCCACATCCTGGCCGTCAATAACAACCGGGATGATCATAACCGCTCTGACATTTCCGTGGAAGATGCCTACTCTGATACGGTTGGTCATATTCTTATGATCAATAATGAGACAGCCATTCTTCTTGATGATATCATATTCTTCGGCATATCTCCTGGTATTCCAGGTTGAATCAATAACAGTCTTATTACGACCATGTGAAAACCATGCGCGTTTATACTCAAAGGTATCCGAATCCGGTGAGGTGCGGCCGAACATAGCGATATAGTCCACCTTCATCTCGGTTCCGGCTGCCTCAAACAGACTGCTTATTCCGGTCATTCCGTCAGTCAGCTTGGTTATTGCATCGGAGATGATCTCCTTTCTTCTGATCTGACGTTCAATATCCTGCTCAAGCTTTTTCAGCTTTTCAGCCTTCTGAGCAGAAGTATTTATCTTGATCATATATGTCGAAACATTATCAGCGATATCCCATTGTTTCTTATAGATAACCCTGAGATCCTCTGCCTGCTTCTTGTCATATGCGCAAAGCAGCCATGTTGCAACAAGTCTGTCCTCAACATATATAGGAGCTGCCGAAATAAGGTTGTCCGGATTGCCGTTACCCATATCAGAGATGAATGGTTCTCCTTCATCCTGAACCCTCTTCTTCAGCCTCCTGAAAAGCTCTCTGTAATGTGGTCTCTCAAAGAGATCATAGAAATCCCCGAGGAAGCCCTCAGGTCCGACAGGTCGGGTAAGTATCCTGCCCTTATTATCAACGATACTTGAATACAGATTGAATGCACATGAAATATTCTGGAAGAACTCCGCAAGATTATTCTCCGCCAGAACGTCAAGAACATGATCTGTATTTGACTTATCGACCTTCTCTTCGGCAACTTCCTTCGATATCTTCGTCTCTATGCTGTCAGTTCTTACTGCCCTATTTTCAGCATCATGGATCAGATATTCAACCTCAGTCTCATTTTCTCCGTTGGAAAGGAATATAACCCTAAACTCAACGGTGCGCAGTTTTCCGTCATCTCCGACTATTCTGAGAGTGTAGGCAAAGTTTACCCCTGACTCCATGGCCACTGTGATCGTATTGACAAATTCCTCTCTGTCCTCCGGATGAACATAGTCTATAGGAAGCCTGAAACCACTCATAATGGCTGTTTTATTCATCCCGATCACGCCGGCATTATCTGAAATATATTTTATGGATCTGCGAAGCAGCTGTCCTGAAAAGAAGAGACTCTCTACCAGAACGACCGTCCCCTGCTCAGTGAGAGCTCTCGCAACATAATCAAATTCTGACCCCATAATGCAGTAACCCCTGTTATGCTCAAAAACTCCACCACTATCTTAGTAGTAGTGGCGGAGTATACAATTTGTTTCAATCTATAGAAGCTCTGTGCTTACTGTGCGCTTACATCTCCAAATGCACTGTCAGCGAAAGCCTTGGTTTCTTCACATGCTGCAGAAACCTTCTTAACTGATGCCATAAGCTGTGAAATAAACTCGCTTATGCTCTCACACTCACGCTTAACTGTTGTTCTGGTCTGAAGAACCTCATCACGTGTTGCAGCCTTCTTCTCATCGCACTGCTTTGTTGTCTCCTCAAGGAGATTAGCACAGTTAACCTCTGTAACATTCTTAAGGTTAGCTGCCTCAGCTTCTGTACGATTCTTAAGCTCTGCTGCAGCTTCCTCAGTCTTTCTTGTAAGATCATCACAATATGCTTCTGTTGCATATTTCTTGTTTGCACATTCATTCTCTGTCTGAGATGTAAGCTGTGCACACTCAGCCTCTGTCTGAGCCTTCATGCTCTCGCAGTGAGCTGTTGTCTCCTCAAGCATCTGCTGACACTGAGCTGTAGTCTCTGCAAGCTTCTGCTCACACTCTGCATTGGTCTTTGCAACCTGTGAAGTAGCTGATTCCTGTGCTGCAAGAAGAGTCTTGGAAATTGATTCATATCTTAAAGCTGACTCACTTTCCTTCTCTCTGTATGTGCTGAGCTCTACCTTCAGCTTTTCAACCTCAGCCTGAAGATTCTCATTAACAGACTTAAGACTGTCAATGGTCTCCTTTGATTCATTCATATTTACGTCTCTCATTGTCTGGAGACTCTTAACAGTTTCACCGAGCTTTTCAAGCTTTTCCTTCTGCTCCTGGATCTGCTTCTCATAATTAGCCTGTGACTCTTCGATATAGCTGTCAACGGCCTTCTTATCATATCCACCAAATGATACTGATTTAAATTCTACCTTGTCCACTTTACTTTAGCCCCTTTCACCTGATCTATTCTGTTTTGTTTGTTAAATACGGCTCAGAAGTTCACTCTTACTCGTAACTGCTCCGACCCGTGTCCTTTAGCAGCACCAAAAATAGTATAACACAAAGAGTTTTTCTCGTCACTTGATTTTTATTAATATTTTATTACTAATCTGTTCGTCGCCTCATAATCGATGAACTTCCGGCTCAAAGAGCCGAAAGACTGCGCAGCAGGCTTGTTCATCTATTGCATGAACTTAAATTATTACAGCTCTCCCAGCCTCTCGATACACTCTTCGTAGATCCTGTCGCCGTCATTCAGTCCCATCAGGACATCTATCCAGTCAGTTACGCAGCTGATTGAGTCAAATATACCGACCGGATCCACCTGATTGAAATCCATTATATTTTACCATATCGGGCTGTCTTTTTCATCAGTATTTTATCAGAGTTGCTAAGTACGAATTCATGAGTCCTTCGGACTCGTTCAGTACGTATAAAGGCGGTGACAGATTATCTGCCACCGCCTTTTGATATTTGATATTAAATATGATCTACCGATATCTCGTTCAATATAAGTTAAATATAATTACTGTATCGATATCATTACTGATCCGACTCGCCACCGCGATATGCCGCGATCATCGCGTCATCAATCTTGATAAAGTCATCGTTACTGATATAGAAAGTATCCCCCTCAACTATTATCGTAACGGTAATCGTCTGAGGATCGGCATATTTCATATCTTTAACCGCAGTCTTCAATATGTCAACAATGCCTTCGGCAAATTCATGCTCGTAAGTTTCCTTCTCGTAATTATTGAACTCGCCTGCCGATACTCTTTCGTTAAAGCTGTCAACATAGGCCTTAACTTCTTCATCGGTCTGATTGAGTATGTCGATCGGATAAACCGTAACATCGATCTGATAGCTTCCGCCCTTCTTAACAGGTTCCCCTGCCGAATACTTGGCAGCACCGTAAATAATGCCTGCAAGCTCCTTCAGATCATCAAAGAGTTCGTCATCTGAATTGATATTCAGTCCGTAATACGACTCCAGTGCTCCGGCAAGCCTCAGCTTGTTGTTTTCATACATCTCCTCGGCATCGCTCTTGTTGGCACCGGTTGCTTCGATGTAGTCATCGGTTGCTCCCAGATAATTTGCCGTGATGAGATCATTGACATATTTCTGATATTTTTTTGTTTTCTTGCCGCCGCAGGCTGCAAATGACAAACACACCATGCATGCCAGGATAACGGCAAATATCTTCTTTCTCTTCATATAAACAATCCTTTACTCGACTTTAAGTTAATAATGCTATGCTTATTATAATCATCTGATAAGGATAGTCAACTTAATAATATTTAACAATCTTGATAATCTTACTCAACGGTTACGGATTTTGCAAGATTACGCGGCTTATCGACATCAAGTCCCTTGGCATCGGAGGTGTAGTAAGCGATAAGCTGAAGTACAACCGCCGTTGCGAAGACTGAAAAGATACTGTCAGCCTCAGGAAGGCGTATCTGCATATCGCAGACACTCGGATCATTAAGCGGCTCATCGTGACTCACGAGAACTACATAAGCTCCTCTTGACTTAACCTCCTTTACATTGGAGATCAGCTTACTGTGAACATTCTCCTCTGTTGCAATGGCAATAACAGGAACATTTTCCGATATCAGAGCAATGGTTCCGTGTTTAAGCTCGCCTGCCGCATAAGCCTCAGAATGGATGTATGATATTTCCTTAAGCTTAAGAGATGCCTCAAGACTGAGGATATAATCGATACCTCTTCCGATATAGAAAACATCAGGTGCGATCATGATGCGGTTTGCAACCATCTTGATCCTGTTCGCATTCTTCAGTGTTTCATCGATAAGCTCTCTTACATTTTCAAGCTTGGCGATAAATTCCCTGGCCTCTTCCTCACTCATCACACCCTTAACAAGGCCATATCTGCAGGCCAGGAGATACATAGCTGCGATCTGAACTGTATAAGCCTTGGTACTTGCAACCGCAATCTCCGGACCGGCATGAGTGTAGAGAACGTAATCACTCTCTCTGGCAATGGTCGATCCCTTAACGTTAACGATTGAAAGAACCGGACTGCCCTTTTTCTTGGCAAGTCTGAGTGCCTCGAGAGTATCGATCGTCTCTCCCGACTGTGAAAGAACGATAGTCAGTGTCTCGCTGTCCACTATCGGATCCTTATATCTGAATTCAGATGCTATTTCAACATTTACAGGTACTCTGAGCTTTGTCTCAAATACGTATCTTCCAACCATTCCGGCATGCATCGCAGTACCGCAGGCAATAACATTTATCCTCTTAATCTTCTCAAAAAGGCTGTCACTTATGCCATCCTCAAGAAGGTATGGAAGTCCATCCTTAACTCTCGGTCTGACAGTCCTGTCAAGGGCATCCGGCTGCTCATAGATCTCTTTAAGCATGAAATACGGATAACCGCCCTTCTGAGCAGAGGATACGTCCCAGTTGACCGTAAGTATTTCCGGCTCAACTGTTTTACCATTCATGTCCTCACACTTTATGGTGCCTTTGCCCATGGTGAGAATATGATATTCAGGAACTACAAAATAATTTTTTGTATATGGGATTATTGCTGTAATATCTGAAGCGATGATAGAATTGCCTTCAAATGAAGAGGCAACCATAGGACTGACATTTCTTACTGCATATATTTCGCCCGGATGATCTTCAAACATGATACAGAGAGCAAAGGAACCGATTATTCGGTCAACTGCCTTTCTGATTGCCTTGATAGGATCTCCGGTATAAAGAGTATCGAGAAGTGCTGCAACAACCTCTGTATCTGTCTCGGAAACCAGCTTATTCTTAAGACCGTAATCAGAGATAAGCTCACGATAATTCTCGATAATACCGTTATGAATAAGGACAACGCTTCCACATTTGTGAGGATGCGCATTTATGTCCGTAACTCCGCCGTGGGTAGCCCACCTTGTGTGACCGATGCCGCAGAAAGCATCATCTGCAAGATCCATTGCTGCTTCTCTGAGCTGGGCAACCTTTCCGGTTCTCTTCTTTATCTTGATCCCGCTCTCACTGAGCACAGCTATTCCTGCGCTGTCATATCCTCTGTATTCAAGCTGTTCAAGGCCGTTGATAAGTATATTTTTTACAGGCTTCTCCCCTGTAAATCCGATTATTCCGCACATAACTTTAACTACAGGATGATAACAATACTCTCCATGTATCCTCCTGCTTTCTCCTTTATTAGTATTTAAAGCCATAGATAATAAAGCATGTCACTTAAAACATGCACAGCACTGCAGCTTTTCACACCGCTCTGATTTTTGTTCCGGAGTCACCCCCGATTTTGTTACAGAGCTAACGTTTGTGCGGTCCGGTAGGGCACCCGCCGAATTTCTTTCGATAACCCTACACCTCGTCAGCTGGAAGGTTGGAAACATTTTTATTATGAATACCTCCCTTAGCCCCAGCCTGGCGCTAAAGTTTTTAACTTTTCGAAAGCTGCTTCCTCCATCTGCAGCCGAGAATATATTAACACATAACCCGCCCTTTGTTCAACTCTTTATTCCGGTCCACAAAAAACGGGCGAACCCTGAATGAAGTCCGCCCGTTTAAACCATATTCTATTATCCGGATTATTCATCCTGAAGCTCTTTGATCATATCAGTAATCTCATCAATATTGTAACCCTTATCATCAACTTCCTTAGCGAAGCCGACAACACCATACTTAAGGCTCGGAGCTACCTCCTCAATGATAGCATTTCCCTGCTTCTTAGCCTTATCCTCAATATCATTTGCTAGTCCGAAGAATACAAATGCGAGAACAACTCCCATAATGATGGATGCAATACCTGCAACCACTCCTGCACTTCCGCCCTCACCTTTCTTCTTCTTGAGGATTCCAAGTATAATAGCAAGGATTCCAAGACCGATTCCTACGAATCCACCGATTATACCGAAAAGAATTCCTCCGATAAGAGCAATGATAACGCCAATAATTCCGATTACTACTGCCATAAATAACTCTCCTCCTTAAATACAGTATATACATAACCCAACCATATTATATTTTATAGCCATTTTTGTACTCTGTAAAGAATTAATGTCTATTATTTGATCATTTGGTCTGAGATTACATGATATTCACTTTGTATAGTAAAAACAATACGCCATGCTGTCCAACAAATGTCCAACATGGCGTAAAAATTTTTTAATTATTTGGTTTTCTCTGAGGAACTCTTCTCGGAACAACAGGTCTTCCGTCATTATCAACCACCGTAGACACTCTTCTGTGCTCGGTTCCCTTTCCTGTAAAAGCCCTGGCGAACTTCTTCTCAACATCATCAGCAAGGAACTTGATGGTCTGCTCCTTGAAATCAGCATTCTTCATGTATTTTGAGAATTCTCTCTTGAACTCTTTTGTTTCAGAAAGCTTTTGGGCAAGAGCCGCATACTCTCTTGCGCTTGAAATACCGATTCCGACATTTTTAATTTTGGATAAATAAGATTCCTCTCCCTCGATCTTCTTTACACTTTCATCATATACAACCTGATAGAGAACAATTGCCGCGATCTGCTGAATCATCGTTTTCTCTTCATCCTTGGTTAATGGCTCCGGTTTCTTGGCTCTTTCTAAAAGTGCGTTAGAATTTTCAAGTACCCAGTCCGAAAGGTTAGCTATATGATCTCCCTTACCGACAATCAAACGTTTCATTCTCTGAAGCTTTGACCACGCTTTCACCTCATTTTCAGCCTTTGTGGAAACCCATTTTATAGGCAGCTGACGATCTTCTTTCGGAAGCCTTTCATATACGTACCACATCTCCATCTTCTCACGCAGTTCATTGTTTTTCTGCAGAACCTTGTCACGAGCGAGTTGTTTTCTTACCGGAAATTCAAATTCCAGAATGATCTGAAACATCATGGTAGGTCTCGTAGGATCTTCTCCATTTCCGGCTTTACTAAGCAATTCCTTATGTTTTTTGTCTCTGAATTCAATAATTCTGTTATAGATTTCCGTTTCCTTGTCAATAAGCTTCTTCGTATAACCATTTCCTTTTCTGAAATTGGCTCTTCCGATTATAAACTCATTCTGAAGGTCCCTTGTCTTCTTTGAAATCTCATCAATATCCTCAATAAGCTTCCTGAAGAATTCCTTTTCTTCATCAGTTCCGTACTGTTCAATATCCTTGGTGTAGCGTTCCCTCTTCTCCTTCCAGTAGCCTTCCTTGCCATCTCCTTTAAATCGCTTGTCAGTTGAAAGCACTCTGAAAGCATCCTCAAATCCATTTTCGAGAGTCATGACCTTCTTGAATTTCTCTTCGTTTTCACGAAAATCATCACCGACCTCCTCATTAATATAACTGAGGGCTCTTATCATGAGATTTTCATATTCCATCTTGATGTCTTTCTCATCACGTTTAAGCTTATTAGGATCCTCCCGGGCCATCTTCTTAAACTCTTCATTGTTAAGGATATCCTGAACCTTATCTTCTGTAACATATTTGAATTTCTTTTCAGCAAATATTTCCTTAACACTCTCCTGAAGAACAGCAGAATAATCCTTAATCACAAAAAGCTCGATCTCTTCATTCTTCTTCTCTTCCTTTTCGGCAACAACACGCTTATTCTCGATGTATGCTCCGACAAGCATAACGCCCTTCATGACGTTCTCTATCTTCTTCTGTTCTTCCTTCTCCTTAGCCTTCTGGAGCTGCATCTCACAGTTTTCGATTGCGGCCTTAACATAGTTTATCTGTACCTGAACAGAACCCATCTCTTTTCTGATGCGTTCTTTCTCCTCACTTTCCTTCTCTGGCCGAATCTTCCTGACCGCCGTTCTTCCCGGAGCAGCAGGCTTTCTCTCGCCCTTCTTATCAGTCTTCTTAGAAGCCGTCTTTTCCGCCTTATCATCGGTCGCATCATCAGCCGGCTGATCGGCTGTATCAGAGGCTATGTTATCTACAGCATTATCAGACATCATTTCCTCAAATTCTTCCGACTCTTCCTCTCCCAGCTGCGACTTAAGGCGGGCATACTTTGCCTCCAGATCCTTTCTCGCGTCATTCATCATTTCAATGATCTTGATTTGTTCTTCTTTCTTATCGCCCATACACTAACTCCGTTCGCTACAGCGTTGTAAATACCTACTAATTATTCCACCACCCAGGCTTTGCTCTCGTAGAAATCCTTTAGGATCTCGCCGTCGATCTTACCTTCGTCCTTCATGCTCTCAAGTATTGCAAATGCTTTTTCCGGCGGCATCGGCGGCTTATATGGCCTGTCCTCAGCCGTAAGAGCATCATATATATCTATAATTGTCAGAAGCCTTGTTTCCCAGGATATTTCATCACCCTTAAGCCCTCTCGGGTAACCCGATCCGTCAAGAAGCTCATGGTGATTTCCGGCCCACTCCGGAATATCCTTGAACTTGCCTTCAAAATCCATTTCACGCAGCATCTCATAGGTCTGAGATACATGTGATTCGATCACACTGCGTTCAGATGCGGTAAGTGTTCCCTTACGTATCATAAGCGCTTCCTTCTCGTAATCATCGAGAAGAGGTATCATCTCACCACTCACCGTGAGACATTTCATTTCAGATACAGCCTCAATCTTAGAAAGAGTCTCATCATCCAGAAATCCCCTGGTATTTATCTGCATTATAAAATCCTCTGCATCCTGCAGTTCCTTTGAGGCCCTCTCATACTCCGCAGCCTTCTCAGGTTCTTCAAAAGCCTTTATTCTGTAACAGAGCCTTGCAACCTCTATCTTGTGCTTTATATCCTCTTCCTTGTCACCGAGCCGTGACGGCTTATCCATTATCTCAAGAGGAATTACCAGCTTTCCGATATCATGAAGCCAGACACTTGATATGAAAGGCTCCTTTTTATCCGGATCTACCGGTCTGCCGTTCTTCTCCAGATATTCCAGGTATCGTGTCGCATAGCCTGCCATCTTTCTTGTATGAGTTGCATTATAATGCGACCTTTTATCTATGGAGTTAACCATGATCTTCACGAATCTCTGGAGGAACTTAGCCAGCCTCTCACTGAGTATACGGTTTTTCTCGGCGAGAGATACGATCTCAGTGACATCACTGAACATCACCATTACTGAGGTTCCTGTCTCATCACTTATAGGAAAAGCTGCAATTCTTAAGAATTTCTTCTCATCCCCTTTAATAAAAGGCACCGAATCATATATCTTGCTTTTCTGAAAGATAGCCTCAATGATGCATTGGTAAAACTGATCATTTATGCCGCCTTCACCAATAAGCGTGATAAGTCTTCTGCCGTGAAGTTCCTGTCCGAGAAGACCGATTGCTACGGAGTTTTCCAGTATGACCTTTCCGTCGTGTCCGATAAGGAAAACTCCATCGGTCATATTTTCAATTATATTACTGTACGCAGTAGATAATATATCTTCCATCTGTGTGACCATTCCTGTCATGATAGTATGTAACTATTTCCTGCATTACCTAATCAGCTTAATGTAAACTGAACTACATATGCGGCTGATTATTATTAAGCTGTCTGTTTTCAAGAACTCTCTGCTGCTCAGGCTGATTAGGCTCCCTGTTAACAGGTCGCATATTATCCTCACGGTGTCTCTGATCGATTATCGGCTGAGCCAGGTTTCTGGCCTCTTCCTTAAATGCCTTATCCATATCGCCCTTGGTGAGAACCTCACCCTTTCTGGCCTTCTCAACGCCTTCATCGACAAGCTTCTTTGTAACCTGATTGCCCTTTATATTCATAAGATCCTTCGGTCTCGGAACGAGATATGAATCAAGTCTTCCGAGCGCACTTCCAAGAGACTCGCCCGGTTTAAGCTTCAGATCCTCAGGTTTAAGGCTCTTCATTCTTCTGGAGAAGAACTCAGTTTCAGCGATATTTCTCTCCATCGTATCACGAAGCTCCCTGTCATTTAGATTCTGAGTTGGCAGTTTATTTCTTTCGTCCTCTCTCTTTGCAACCTCGAGATCACATTTTTCCTGCATTTCCTTGATCTTCTGATCGATGGCATTCTTGAGCATTTTCTGACGGAGATGTTCAACGCCTTCTTCAACGCTTCTGGCTATATTCGTTCTGTCCATCTCCACTTCGGACTTGTAGCCCTCCATATAGCTTCTCTTTTCTTTGAGAGTCTTGAACTTCTTATTTGTGTTCTCTCTGTCTTCTCGATCTATTCTGTCTTCTCTCTCTTCATCCTTTTTGTCGATATAAGTCCTGCTGGTATTAATGACTTGCATAGAGAGTCTGTCATATTCCTGTATCTCTTCTGCCGTAAGAACTGTTCTTCCTTTTATCTTCTGCATGAACGAATTAAACTTGTTCATACTGACAGACATTTTATAGAATTCCTTGGAAATTTTTCCCCTGACAGGAGCGTTTTTGACCATCCGATCAATCTTTCCGCTTTCTTTTGCCGACTCATCTGTTAAGGTACCATTATCGAAATACACCTCATTAAATATACCTCTTCTGGTATTGATCTTTCTCGGCTTCCTTACAGGCTGTTTAAGCTCAGGCTTCTGCCTTTCAGGTTCAGGATTTTCAATCTCAGGATCATCAGGTCCTTGTTTCTTAGGCTTATTCTTCTGTTTCTCCTTCTCCTGCTCTTTCTTCAAAGCCTCGAGTCTCTCTCTCTCAAGCTTAAGCTTCTCCTGCTCAAGCTTAAGCTTCTCCATCTCAAGCTGAAGGAGTTCTCTCTGCTTCTTGATCTCTTCAAGTTCATTAACCCTTGGTTGCTGGATTTCCTGTTCAGGGTTTTTGAGAACAATATTAGGATTTCTCGGAGCATCTACAAGAGCCTGCTCAACTCTCTCTACTTCATTATTGACATTCTGCTGATTATTCTGAGGGTTATTTAAGCCCGCTTCAGCTTCTCTGACATCCTCCGCATTGGCTATCTGAAGCCTGTCCTTCATGGTATTGATAAACTCTTTGGCTGCATCATAGCCACGCTCATCAACCGCTTTGTCAAGATTAAATGCCCATTGCTGATCAAATTCAGGACATACTGTCGGATTCTCATCCGTGAGTCTCTGAAGCTTAGAGATTGCCTCTACAACCTTCACACTGTGATCATACATCGGATTTGGAGAATTCGGATCCGGCTTCGCATCAAGTGCCTTTTCAACCTCGACAAGAGCTTCTTTTATCTCTTTTCTCTTCTCCTCTTTCTTCCTCTCCTCTTCACGCTGACGAGCCAGCTCGACCTCATTTACCTGAGGCTGATTCTGCTGAAGATGCTCCTCGTTCTGATTCTGAGGGTTTTCAACCTGACGTTCGTTCTGTTCTTCCTGATTAGCGTTCTGATTTTCCTCTTCAGGATGTTCTTCATTGTTATTCTGGTTCTGATTTCTTCTGTTTTCAGCATCCCTTCTTCGCTGATCATGTTCCATTCTTCTTCGTCTTATATCAGCTTCAACCTGCTCCTCATGTCTTCTCTGAGCTTCAGCCTGGTCTTCTTCGTTCAGCTCGGGATTTTCATCATTATTATTGTTATTGATTTCCTGATTAATATTAAGGTTTTCATTCAGCTCAGGATTATCATCCTGAATTTCAGGATTATCCTGATTATTCTCTATTTCCTGCTCGTTTTCCGGCTCTTCTATCTCATTCTGATCATCAGGATCATAGATATATTCCTCAGCCGGTCTTTCAGGCATATTGTATCTTTCCTTCATCGTGTCGGCAAATTCACCTGCAAACCCCAGATCATCGTAAGTCTCAATCTGCTGTTTTAAATCTTCAGCCCAATTTTTGTCAAACTGAGCTGCAGCCTCCGGATTTGCGGTTGTTAAAGCCGAAAGCTTTGATATAGCATCCTGCACATTACGTTTTCTTGCTTCTGCCGGGTCCTCCTCAAGCTGATTCATCGGTCCCGAAGCCGCATTCGATAAATTCTGTATAGCCATTGCAATCTGCAATCTGGCTTCTTCAACACTTAATTTTTGTCTTCTAGGCATAACATGTACCTCCTGCTCCCAGACTGTGTAACCCAATTTAAATACCACCCCAGCCTGTTATTCCTGTTCTTTTCTAAATCTTATCCTTTCTTTTTTCACACAGGTAATCCTGCCCTGAGCTTTTTTTGTTTTGATCCGATCATATCAATTCCTTCTTCCTGATCAGATACTGACATCTCAGATCATTCTTCCGGTGTTATCTCCTCAAACGTAACCTCCGTCAGAGTTATTCCACCGACCTTAGTCTCTGTTTCTTTTGTTTCGGAAACAGCTTCTTCCTTCTTTTCCTCGTCCTGTGTTTTTCCGTAATATGTGAAACTCATCATCGTGATATCATCAAACTGAGGCTCATCACCTGCAAATCCAAATACACTGTTCTTCATGAGTTTGACGATATCCTTATTACTCTTGTCTTTATTCTTATTGAGAAGCTCAAGCATTCTGTCCGTACCGAAGCGGTCTCCGTTTACTGCCTTAGCTTCCGGAAGTCCGTCAGTATAGAGGAATATCCTGTCTCCAGGCTTCAGTGAATAATCATATTCAATGAAATCCATTCCCGGAATAAAGCCTACCGGCGGACCATGCTGAACCTTCTCTATCGTATATCCGTCACGTTCCGTCATTATCGCAGGATAATCGTGTCCTGCATTACATGCATTTACGTAACCTGTATTCAGATCAACTATACCGAGCCAGACGGTTACAAACATACCTGCAGGATTCTTCTCTGCAACCAGTCTGTCCGTATAAGTAAGTATCTCTGAAGCACTTCCTCCCAGCTTTGCGCGGGATTTGATAAGTGTCTTGGTGATTGCCATGAAAAATGCTGCGGCAACACCTTTATCTGAAACATCTGCGACAAGTATCGCGATGTGATCATCGTCTACCATAAAGAAATCGAAGAAATCTCCGCCGACCTCCTTGGCCGGATCCATCAATGCATGAACATCATATCTCGGATCATATTTAAGATCCTTCTCCTTTACAGGAAGCATGCCCTGCTGTATCTGAGAAGCAAGGGATACCTCGTACCCCATTCTCTCACTGTTCCTTGTCATACATGTGATCTCATCGATATTTTTAAGCGTATCATCCTCCATCTTCTCAATGGCTGATGCCAGGGACTTGATCTCCCTGATAGTACCCACATCTTCTGTTAAAGTAGCATCTCCGCTTCTTGAAGTTTCATGGGCAAATCTCTCTGCCTCCTTGGAAACCTTCTCAAGCGGTATAATTACTCGCTTCTTAATAAATCTAATCACTAAAACTGTAAGTATGATCAGAAGCATTACGGTTATGGCCGTAACTCCCTGAACAAAATTTCTTCTTGATGTGATAAGCTCGTCCATGAATCTCTGTGCACAGAGAATGCCGACTATTTTGCCCCTGTCAGCCTTTTCGTAGCCATTTTCATATATCGGAACCATTGCCGTTACATGTGGTTTTGCTCCATTAAGGTCTTTATCTCTTACTATTATCTCCTTTTCAGAGCCTTCTTCATATATCCTCTTAAAAGCCTCTTCATAGCCTCCCGGGGACGTATCGTGCTTCGATCCCAGCTCCCACGCAGTATACCCACTCTTCGAGCTCGGACAGTTTATTATAGAGGTATAGGTTTTATAACCTTCATCAGGTATGATAAAATATATTACCGACAGATTCTGTGAATCAGCCAGTAAATGGAGGTTTTGCTTAACGTGGCTGTATGCATATGCGATGTTGTCTATGGTATAGTACATCCTGGAATAATAATTGTGATCACCCGGCTCAGGAATTTTATCATATTCCAAAAAAAGCTTCGGATCAACGGCTGCTAATTCCTCATCCGTAACTCCTATCAGATCAAAAAAAGCTTTTGCCGATTTCTCGATATTATCAAAATCAAACGGATGCTCCTTATCAAAATTCTGATGGTCTGTAAAATACCCATTATAATATTTATCAAGAATACTGCCTCCTACACCCCGCCATTTGTCGATTTCCGGCATATATTCCATATAGTTAGAGGCAACCAGGTCAGACTTATATACAGATTCCTTGTATTCATCTGTGAAGGAGCTTGTGAAAGCCAGATAACCTACGCCCTCAACAATGATCGCAAAAATAGTAAATGATATGACAAACATGCCTATCATTACTGCATATATATTTGAAAAAAACTTATTAAATATCTTGCGAATAGCTTTCACCTTTGATCCTCCGGCCGATCTCTGAATAATTTTTTGAGGCTTCAGTCCCCATCACCACTCCAAACCTGTGGAGTGGTCTACAGATTTTTCTTGATACTGAGGATGTTCTTGCCATCCTTATATTCATAAGTCACTGCATCCATTGTATTTTTAACGAGCAGGATACCAAAACCGCCCGGTCGTTCCATGAACATCTTACCTGAAGTATCTGCATCAGGTCTTGCAAGCGGATCAAAAGGTTTTCCGGCATCCATAAACAGTATAGTTACCGAAAGAGGTGCTTCGGAAACACTGACATATATCTCAGCTTTACCGATTTCAGGACGATATGCGTATGAGATGATATTCACAAATATTTCTTCTACAGCAAGTCTTATCTGCATGAGCGGTTTCTTCTCACAGCCATATGACAGAAGCTTCCTTTTTATAAAATCCTGTATAAAATCGATAGAATCCTCAACTGCATCAATTATGATCGATGTTCCGTCAGGACTGATCTTCATTTCAATATCGCTGTCCTCATCCCACTCAATACCATTCATTCCCATAACCATTCCATTAGTGTTTTCCGCCATACTTTTTCACCCCTTCTCTAATCGTCAAAATCATCTTTCTTCCGGATAACCCAGTTTCTTCCGTCCCAGTATTCTTCTTCATCCTCGGACAGATTCGATTCATCGTCATCTTCATTATCAGATGCACTGCCTATATCATCAGCATCAAAGTCATATGGAACATAAACAACAGACTTCTTTTTTAATCCAAGTAAGCCTTTCTTCTTGTTATTTCCACTGTCTTCGGCTATTTTAAGACCATCAGGATCGATCTCATCGTCTTCGTCTTCCTCGTCCTCTTCTTTTTTTGCCTTCTCCTTCTTGACGAGGTTTCTTTCGATAAGTTCTTCCATCTCCTTCTCAAACTTTCTTCTAGAGAAGTAAACCGCAAGTCCGCCGGTTATACTCCTCGGAGTAAAGATAGTAAGCTGAAGCTCCTTATCTTCATTTTCAAAAAAAAGAAGAACTGTCGGATAGAAGATATAAAGCTTAACAAGGCTTGCGACAGAATCCTTCTTTGTTTCAAAATCGACCATGCGACCTATGCTGTTCATGATCTTGCCTGCTTCATAAACCGCTTTGGTATTGTTGATATGGACAGGATCATAATAATAATTTTTAGATTTAATTCCCAGAGTTCTGACCTTCTGGGCACCGTCAGCGGTCCCCCAGCTCTGCATTTTCCACTCTTTCAAGGCAACGAGATGACCGTTGTCAGCCATCTCGACCTGATTGAGTAAAAAGTGTCTTGCTTCTAAGAGAACCGGATTTCTTCTGAGTTTTTTCGAAATCAACTTAGTTCACCTCGTATGCTTATTTATCCTTTGGCTTATCAGTAAGTGTGATGGTTACTACACCACTGTCACTGATCTCATACTTAAGATATGCCGTGATTCCAAGTTTGTTGCTTACCAGAACTGCCATGTTTTCCGGAAGCTCCATCGCTTCTGTGGTAAGCTCACTCATCTCCTCGCTGCTGGATTCCTCTGTTCTGCTGCTCTCAGTTGCTTCTGTTGTATCATCCGTTTCCGTATCATACACGATCAGACTGCATATTCTGTAGATTTCAGATCCCTCGGAAATATTGTAGGAAATATTATATCCGGTATTACCTGACGGATCATAATACATCCAGTCATACGATCCATTAGGAAATACAATCGAGGTTGATCCGTTATCATCTGCCTTGATCATGAACGGATAATCTGTATCTGTTGCAAAGGAAGTCATGCTTGATGATGTCATGGAAGCCAGTTCCGAAACGTTTATATCATAGCCATCCTTGTCATTACTGAGTGCAAAAACTTCAAGATCAACCTTTGCCGCATCATAGCTTTTTCCCGCAAGCTGATATACTCTCTTAAATATCACATTAGTTGATCCGCCACCCTTGCCGGTGATCTTGAACGTAGCTTTGCCGTTTTTCTCTTCACCTTTCAGTTCAACATTGACAGCATACGAATTTGAAATCTCATATTCCCATGAGAGATCAGGAGTTTTGCTTCCGTCAAGTGTCAGTTCCACACCATCCTGAACTGTCTTGTATTCGCAAGGATAGTCTGATTCCTCAAATAGACTGATTTTCTTGCTGACGCCTTTCTTCTTCCCCTTGGAGAGGAAGAAGATAAGGCATGCTGCAAGTAAGAGGACTATTATGGATATAACAATTATGATCACTTTTTTCTTATTCATGTCATAACCTCTTTAGTTTGTTTCTACCGGCGGAGCATAAGGGAAATCCTCGGTATTCTCCGTACTCTGATCATCCTCGGTGGTATTCTCCGTTGTCGATTCAGATGTTGACTCTGTTGTACCTTCGGTTGTACCCTCTGTGGTACTCTCTGTTGTACTTTCTGTTGTTGACTCTGATGTACTCTCCGTGGTTTTATCAGTAGTTTTCTCGGTAGTATTATCAGTACTCTGTTCGGTACTGGTTTCGGATGTCTTATCCGTTGATGTTTCTGTAGTTTTTTCTGTAGTCTTATCTGCCTCTGTCTTGGTTCTCTCAACCGTGATGATTACTGTATCCACGATCTCAGGAGAATCAACAGGTGATATTTCAAGGCGATATACGGTATCGCTGTATGGATCCTTACTCTCCGGTACGATGAACCAGAACCTTGATGTATTCTGATCTACCGTAACGCTGCCTTCAGAGATATCATCCTTTGCCTCTCCAACCATTCTGTAGGCGTGAACCGTAAATCCATCTTTTGATCCGGTAACTACAGCTTTTCCTGTAAACTGGTCTCCCTTCTTGGCAAGGAAGTAAATCGGATCACCTGCGATCGTTCTGTCGCCCTTACCATTCTGGGCTATTGATGTCATAAGTGCGGAGCTGTCAAACTTAAGAGTTCCGCCCTGATTGAGTCCTGAGAACTTCTGAACAGCTGTTCTTTCCGGTGGGATCTTATCTGTAGTATTATCAGCCAGATAAGTAATAACATGATCTATCGTCCAGCTTACATCTGCATTTGCAAGTGTATCTTCAAGGATAGTCTCAGCGCTAGGATTATCCGGATCCTCGATCTTGGCATCCTGAGCAGTTGCCGTATCCGCTGCATCCTTTTCCTTGGCAGCATCCTCAACAACCTCCATGATATCCTTGTCTGTCTTCAGTTCCTCATAGTATGGAAGTATGTCAACAGATATCAGATCGAAGGTACTTCCCATATCTTCAAGGAAAACCTTAACCGTCTGTGTCTTGCCAGATACAAACTGTTTGGTCTTGATCCTGTTCAGTCTGTCTTCCCTGCTTTCCGCAACGGTTGATGCTTCCTTTCCGTCATCATCAGCAATAATATACTGAGTGATATCATCATAGGTTTTCTCTACATCAGTTTCTTTGTAATCAATATAATGGAAGGTTGCTTTGATCTTGGCGATCTGTCCCTTCTTATTCTGTTTTGGTCCTTCAAGCGTTGAAATATTTATCTCAACAGGTGTAGAACTGTTAGGTCCGTAGTACTCTCTGTTCTTAGATCTTCTCTTGGTCAGAGTATCTGTAAGTTTAAAGCTCCTGCTCTCATCTACCACTGGTGCGTAGCACTTAAATACCTTTTCTGTCGGATACTCTTCAAATGTAACAACGCTTGTACTGGTCTCAATCACATCGTAGGCATATACCGCCGATGCTATGATATTTCCCTTAAGGTTACCATATGCTGCTATACTGTAGCCGGTAACTATATCAACGAAGTCCTCATTGAAATCTATTTCTGCACAGAGACCTTCGGAGATACTTGAATAGCCCTGATCCGTCATATATATGTATGGCGTGCTGTACTCTGTTCCGGTAGGATCCAGCAGTGATGTGTAATGAACACAGACTGCTATATCGTTCTGCTCCGGTATAAGTTCCTGCTTTTCGGTATCTTTACCAAACTGAAGCACAAGCTTCTCTGCCGTCTTCTTACTATTCAGATTGGCTTTCGATGGTGTTGCCACAATACCGAGAACCGCTGACGAATTCAGGAATTCATATTCATATGTACCGATGACCACATCACCCCTCATATGTTGGACGATTGCGTAATCAAAGGATACGCTTGTATTGGTACTTTGCAGGGTCAGCTTACCGGAGTTGACAAAATCACCGGCATTCAGGCCCTTTACGTAAAATACTGCATCCTTGGTACCGCTGTTTGCAGTATACATTCCGTTATAGCTTACCTGCATATATTTAGAAAATGGAATACCATACTGATAGGTAACATTTACACTTACTCCTTCAATTCTCCTTGAATCTGCTGATGGAAAAACGTAAATATTTACTGTATCATCTGATGCACTTGGTATTCTCGATACAGGTGTTGCCCACTCATCTGATACCCAGACGATCTGGTTATCCGTAAAATTGATCTTAGGTGTTCTCTGAGCCTTACCTATCGGAAGAGTTGTTGAAACAACCTTGCTGTTGGTACTGATACAGAGTTCCTGAGTTTCAATATCTCTGTAATACTCTTCATTGGTGGTAAGCTGAAGAGATCCGCTGTCTTCTATTATCTGTGATATCGTTATCTGCCCTATATTCCAGATTGCCGGATATCCGTTTCGTGTCTGAGCCGTAAACTGTATGCTCTTGATCGATCCGAGATCTGCAATGGCAGGCATGATAAATCTGTCTGTATGGTTCGGTCTGAACATCCATTCAGGATCCGATATGGTATTTAGACCTGCGGCCTTAACAAGCTGTGAATTCGGATCGGTTGAGGTTTCGACTGATTTAGCCGATTTATTCATATAAGCGGCTATATACTGAACCACATCAAAGGTTGCGGTCTGAATCTTGTTCGTACTTGAATCTACGTAAGTTACCTCAGCAAGTACAGAGCCCTGGAACTGGAGATAATCATTATCCCAAGGAAGTGTTACCATCTCACAGAGGAGTCTGACTGACTTCTGCCTGTCTGTTACAGGGTATCTGCGGGCGATCTCTTCTGCTGTTCTGGCCTTCTGTCCGCCCGGAACAACTGATTCCATCTCATCACGATAGTCAATCTCGATCCATCCGATGTCATTGATCACATAGCTCATATAAGCTCCGCCGTTGGTTGCCTCGGTGATCATTATCTTCTCAATATTCAGCTTATCAAATACATCCGAATCCTCTGAAAGGTCTTCAGGAATTATACGTATTGCGGTAACCTTACCGTAATTACGGTTTGTCGCGATTGAGAAGGTCTCTGTCTTACCTGATCTGAAACCATCAGATGTGAGCTGCTGGTTTGCAAGAACGTAAGCACTCTTATATCCGTTCTCAAAGAGAAGCTGGAAATAGAAATAGTTCTTTGAACCCGAGTCTCCGTCGCCGTTATCATAATCAGGATCATCAGCAACCTTAACCGATACATCATAGACCTTTTCCTTCTCGAAGAAGCCCCAGTCAATCGCTGTCTGTTCATAGGTCATTGTGTAACGTACATCGATATAATCTATCTTCTCAACCTTTTCTATATCACCATCGGTGAAATTAAAGGTATATCTTGTTTTTCCGCCGAAGAACTGTGAATCTCCGACAGCTCTTCCTTCTATAACTTCATCTGTATCAACATATACCGGATTACCATCCTTATCTGTAACCGCTTTACCATCCTTATCATAAAGAGGCTTCTTTCCGTCTTCAATCTTGCTTCCGTCTTTTCTGACAAGGTTTCCGTCTTTATCAACAACTGTTATGGCAGAACCGTTCATATTGAAGATCTGCGCCGAAACCATAGATCTGTCAATCCAATAATGGGTCTTGACACCATTTGATTCGCTGTCTACAAGATATGCTCTTCTCTTCTGATACTTCTCAACGTAATCAATCGTAAGATTATTCAGCTGCCACTCATCCGAACCGGAAAGATTAATATCTGCTGATATAAACTGTTTCAGATTTATCGCATCTATAAGGAATTCTACCGTACTTCCCTCAGTAAGTGCTATTGATCTGATGAAGTCAGTACCGCTGGTTGACGGCCATGTTCCGAGGAAATCAACAGCTGATGTTTTAACATTGTAAAGAGATGTCTTGCTCTGCTGTCCTGCACGAGTCTGATATTTAAACCTCATCGTGACATCATCCTTGGTACCGGTTTTCTTTACATTACTTGTCGTTACGGTTACAAGGAATTTATTCTTAACCGATTGTGATGCCACAAGCGGTGCTCCATCCTTATATTGTGAAAGCTTAAAGCTCTCTCTTCCGCCCTGCTTGATCTCACGTCCTCTTTCATCAGTAGTCGTGAAATAAGTATATGGAGCATTCTGGAAAGCATAGCTGAGGGTTGCTCCCTTAACTTTATTGCCCTTATTGTCTATACCATCCTGGATATACGGCATACATCCGCCTCTTGAGAAGGATATTCCTGCAACCTGTATATCATCTGAATCGATAGCAGTAAGCGAATTCTTCATCTGGGAAGTGGTCGTCTTCGTGCTTATACCATTCTTGTTCAGCAGGTCTCTTGCCGACTTGCCGACATATATAGTGACGTTTCCGGTAATGTAATCAATCTCAGGATAGAGTCCGGAGAACGCCAGCGTATCACCACGCTGTCCATAACCTATAAGTACTCCGTCATTTTCTTTCTCCAAAAGTGCAGAATAACTGCTCAGAATAACCGGAAGCGCAACCTTTCTGGTCCATCCGCTCTTATCCTTATATTGGAATTCTATAACTATATCTTCAACTATATTCTTTTTAAATACGTCATTGGTTACAGCATCCGGATTGATAAATGTTTCGAGACCTGCATTGATCTGATCCACAAAATCCATTCTAAAGCTTAATACGCTGTTTTCTACAGCATATTTCTTTTCAACACCTTCGTCGTATTCATTATAGTTTTCGATTATTGCATAATCATTTACGCTCTCATCCTCACCTATCTCAACAACTGCATCAGCGCCGGATGTCGAGTAAGTCAGTGTTCCGGAATTGGTCTTGACAACAGCAGCGATCTTGGTTCCTTTGAAATCAAGGAATGTCTTTCCGGAAACCAGTCCGTATTCTTCGTATCCCTTATATTCGTCAACCTTATAAATCTCAAGTCCCTGAATGGTCCAGCTTCCCTGAGCAAGATAAAACTTTAAGCCGTTAACGCTCTGAATCTCTGCCTCGGTCTGGAATGCATAATCCTGAACTGTCCAGTCACCAAGCGGCTTTTCATCCTTAGCTGTCTCACCGTAATTAAACTGTCCAAGCTGCTTTGATCCATAGGTTTCACTAAGGTCCTTGCCGTTAGCTCCATACGAAAGAAGAGCATCACTTCTTTCCTGTGCATCTATAGCCGGAAATACAAACTGTGTTCTCGATTGATTATTCATATCGGTATATTCGATCTCAAAATAGAGTATCGTATCACCTGCTGAAGCGCCGGTTCCGATATGCATACAGTAGGTATTCTCAGGAGCCTTAACAGTACTTCTTTCTTTCCAGGCTGTGATCGCACCATTGTCCATGTAGCTTTCGTCATCAGCTGCATCCGGTGTTATAACGTATTTTTCTACCTCCGTAGGATCATCAAGTATAACATCTCCGTTTGCGTTGGTTTTTTCTGTTGTCTTCTCTGTCGTACTCTCCGTTGTACTCTCGGTTGTTTTCCCACCCGATTCGGTATTTATTACCGTCGGTTTATTCTCTGATCCAGCAGCACCACTTTCAACCGAATAGTTGTAGTCAAAGTTCAGACCATACTCATCATACTGATCATAAGACAGATATGACGACTCTCCCTCCACCACCTTCTTCTCCTCCGCGGCATATACACCGGACGCAGGAAAGACAGGCAACTCGGTAAGAATAAACGAGAGTGCCGTAACGGCCGCTATTCTTTTTATAAATCCTCTCTTTATCATAGTCATCCCTCTTTACTGTTTCTTCATGATTCTCTCTGTAACTTTTCTTTTGTCCATAATATCTCACCCATCCTATCGATCGTTCTAACTTATCAAAACAACCGTTATTAATGTGAGCATAACCTGTCATGCCCTCATTACGCTTTCATCATACCATGACAGGTGCAACGAAAGCGCAACAAGTAAAAAAGATTTTTAATTGTAAACTATCTGATGTTAAGAAGTCCTGCAAGTCCTGTCATTTCAAAAACTTCCATAACGTTTTCATTAACATTTGTGAGAACAAGCTTTCCGCCATTCTGATTAACCTTGATATACAGATTACGGATGCTTCGGAGTCCGGAGCTGGATATGTATTCAAGATCCTTCATATTCAGGGTCAGATTTTTAAATCTGTCAGCCATCTGCGAAAAAATCATATCTGCGTCCCTTGCCGTTTTTGTATCAAGATCTCCTGACATAAGGAGCTCGCCCGTATCACCTCTGTTAACAAGCTTTATATCCATTTGTGTTATCCTCCTGTGTATCAATCATAATAAGTGTTCAGCCTTTTCTCTTTATGATCAGGCATTTTTCTTCTTTCTCTGCTTCTTGATGTATGCAACAAGATCTTCGAGTGTTATCTCCATAACTTCCTCGCCCATCTCTTCCATTCTCTCTTCTATATCCATATCAGCATATTCCTCCGCTGCTTCTGCAAGAAGTTCTGAGAAAAGGAACGGAGCAGGTTCATATTCTTCGGATTCATCATCAGAGTAAAGATCATCGTCATCATCCTCATCTTCATCAAATGAGAATTCATCCTCTTCATCTTCAGAATCTTCATCCTCAGAATCCTCCTCATCTTCATCAAATGAGAAGCTGTCCTCTTCATCCTCTTCGTCTTCCTCATCAAATGAGAAGTCTTCCTCATCTTCTTCATCTTCAGCTTCTTCATCGCCAAATCCGAGAGAATCGCTTTCATCAGTCTCGAAGTCTTCCTCTTCTTCCTCATCGAAGCCATAGTCTTCATCTTCTTCACCAAGCGAGAAGTCATCGATTTCTTCTGAAAGACCTGTACCGAGGCTTTCCTCTTCATCAATTTCATCAAGATCCGATGAAGCCGCTGTACCACGAGTCATGGTAACCATATTTCCTCCTGCAGTCATGCCGCCTGAAACTGCGCTGCTCGTAACAGTACTGCCTGCCGATGCTCCTCCGCCTGCAGCCGCCATAAAGTTTGCGTTTCCTGTAGCAAGACCTGCTCCCAGAGTGATCCATTTGATCTTCTCGGCAAGCTCTCGCTCCATATCCTGACGGAGAGTTTCCTTGAACTGCTCAAGGGTTTCATCAATATAATTCTTGGATACAGCCATATGGTCAGCACCTGCTGCCGATGATGCGACTGTACGTACCGGAGATTCATATGCCGCTGCAGCAGTTCTGCGCACAGGCTGCTCAGGAGCTTTCTCCTCGACACTTGAAGGTGCAAAGTCATCCTCAGTGAAGATGTAAGCGCCATTAGCATCGTAATCAGATGTATTGCGGGCAGGTTCCTCATAATCATCAGCAGTAAGCTGGTCAGCTTCTTCTGCCGAGATTTCCTGGAAGCTTATGCCGCCGACTCTGCCGACTGCCATCTCGTATTCCTTACGGTTAACAACTTCCTCGGCATCCATGTATCTCTCAACAGCTGAAGGCTTCGGTTCTTCAACAACCTCTTCAAAATTAATACTTGAAGAAGATGCATCAAATTCCTCGGCACTTACTTCCTCGATGCTGATACCGCCAACAGAAGGCGTATCATGTTCATTGAGATAATCAACAAAATTGATCCCTGAACCTGTATCGTGCTTCCTGTTTGCCTTATGATCAACCTTCTGCTTCTCGATGAGACGTCTGGCGGAAAGATTTGCATCGTGGATCGCTCTGCTTTCTGCAACGAAATCCTCCCAGTATTCCTCGCCGTCTGCACCTGAGAAATAATTACTTACAAAGTTGCGGTTTTCAAACATATCTACCATGGAATCCGGAACCTCGATCATGAAGGATGATCTTGAGGTTGGGCTCATGATGGTAAATGCCTGACCACGCTTAGCTCCGATAATATCCTCCTGCTCCTGCTCATTGATTCCGCCTGCCTTCTCATAGAGCTTGCAGAGGTCATCCATATCATTCGGAGCAAGGCCGAAGACGAAGCTGTACTGACACGCATTGATGATCGCAGTTGACTTTCTTGCGATCTCTTCACTTCCTACGAAGTCCTTGATATTCTGCGTGATAACAATCTGCATACCGTTATACTTACGGATACGCTTAGCCAGCTGGAACATGAAATCGAGAGCTACAGGGAACTTGGTATCGATGAAGACGTGAGCCTCGTCGATTACTACTACGATCTTACGCTTTAAGCCGTATTTCGTATTGTAGTCCCTGTTCTTGATGATCTCATTATCAATATATTTAAGTACCAGAAGCATCTGCGCATTGGCTATAAGGGTGTTCCTGTTAGCCAGCAGTGACTGGAAGTTAAATACTGAAAAGTTTTCTTCTGTAGTGATCGTTGACGGTCCGTTCCAGATGTTTGCATTTCGTCCGCCTGAAGCGAATTTTGAAATATAGTTTACAAGTGAACGGAGCAGCTGTCTCAGATACTCATTGTTGGTTCTTTCAAATTCCGAAAGTACTATATCGTAGAGATCATCAAATATCGGATAATCATCTGCCGTAAGTACCGAAAGGTCGGTCTCCGGTGTGATACTGAAATTGAGGTAAAGTCTCTCGATAAGTGAATTGAGGTACTCCAGAGCATCCCTGTCAATATCAGGAAGGATCTGTCTGAAGAACTCTTCAAGGAACTGCAGGTGGGTTGCAAAGCTTCCGCCTGTTCCGCTTCCCTCGGACTCATCATCATCCAGCGCCGTAATAATATGGAACGGATTCAGACGTCCCTGGGTTGCATTTCCTACATTTATCATCTTGCCGTGAAGAGTATGAGCAAGCTCTGAATACTCGTTCTCCGGGTCGAGGATGAATATCTTCGCATCCTCGGAAGCAAGATTGGAAAGGAGGCTCTTGGTTGCATAGGATTTACCTGAACCTGACTTACCAACGATAACCATGTTGGAGTTTACTCTCTCAGAATCTCTTCTGAAGAAGTTGATAAATACCGGAACGCCGTCTGACGAACCGAGCTTGATACCGCCCTTATCGGAAATATGGGCAAATACCCAAGGATACATACCTGCTATGGTATTTGAAGGAATTCCTCTGGCATCCTTCATAAGTGGATCGTAAGCTGATATCTGTCCGCCGATAAAGCCCTGCAGCTGCATGAAATCCATGCCCGATACTCTCATGCCGGCTTCCATCCAGGTTCTCCTTACCGTCTTCTTCATATCGGTAACGGCCGGAAGATTTGTTACAAAATCATCAGGTATGAGCTTACTGTCATTAGAAGCTATAGCATCATAGGCCGTTATATAAATACTTACGGAAAGGATAGACTCATTATCCTGCTTAAGTGTTACAAGGAGTGAAGACAGTGTGTCTATATGCTCCTGCAGCTCTATACTCTTGGAATCAAGACTTGTCTGCATGTACTGTCCACGAAGTTCTGCAAGTGAACGGTCAATCGCACGTATCGCCTTGGCCTTGTCCATAGGTGTGATCTTTACAACAACCTTGGTTCCCGGGAATGACATAACTCCCGCAAGCCATGCATCACCGACTACGGTCGGATAGTTTATAACCCTCATATTGTGGGTTATTATGTTATTGATCTGAGTTCTCCTCATGGAGAATTTTACGCTTTCAGGCATAGCCCAGGTTGCATAATTACTCTCGTCAATATGATCGATATCTTTTTCGTTAAAATCAAGTGTATTGGTATATTTCAGGAAAAGTGCAAGTCCCTTTGCGTCGAGACGTCTTACCGTAAGTTCGCCCTGTTCAAGTGTAAGGACTGCCTGCTTTACAGCTGTATCAAGTCTTCTCTTGTCACTGTCGAACATAACAAGATAATAGAACGCCTCTATAACCATGTCATCCGTACAAAGTGATCTGACTTCATTGATACGGTCAAACTGTATCTCAACTCTGGCCTGATATTCTTCTTCGTTCAGAAGACCGCTTTCAAACGATTTCTTAAGCTCACTCAGCTTACCGTATTCAGCCTCAAGATATTCATCATAAATAATAGGTCTCTGAATCTTGACGATATTTGCACCATAGTCACCATGGAATCCTCTGAGCACCTTACCGAAGCAGGTTTCGATGGAGTTGTTTCTTCTGTGCTTAGAGAAGAAACGGAACTCGATAGGATCTATCTCGATAACTGAGCCGAAATATCTTCCGTTATACTCGATAAAGTTTCCGCTAATGCCCGTGAAAGGCATGAGCTCTGACATATCGGTGTGGGAAGCGGTTTCATCCTTCTTCTGGGCTTTTGCCTTTTTCCTCTCAGCCGTTCTCTCTGCTCTTGAAAGCCAGACCAGATTCTTTTCTTCCTCGGTTGCTTTCTTGGCACCAAGAATCTTGTTTTCTTCTGTTATAAGCTTCTTCAGAGCTTTCTTCTTTTCTGCCTCTGTCGAAGCCTTCAGATAAGCTTCCTTGGCAGCTCCCATTGACTCAAGCAGCGGACCGATTGCCGTCTTCTTGAGTGCACTTTCAGAAAGTCCCGTAGCAGCCGGTGCCGAACCCGCAGCCGCTGCTTTTGTTTCTGCTGTCTTAGTCTCCGCTGTCTTATCTGCTGCTTTATCAACCGATTTATTCTTCTTATCTTTTTTCTTGTCTTTCTTTGACTTCTTCTTGGACTTTGAAGTTTCCTCTGTTTCTTCCGAGGTTTCCGAAACAGCATCAGCTGTACCATCTTCCATATTCTCTGAAGTCTCAGCTATGCCGGTATCTTCCTGATAAACAGAATCAACCGCGACCTCGTACGACTCATCATAAGCCGCTTCATATCCGGCTGTTTCCGACTCATCATAAGCTGCATCTGTCTCAGCAAACGCCGAATCCTCTGCACCTTCTGCAGCGTTCTCAAACCGGTCCTCTCCATATCCATATTCTTCTGCTTCTCTTGCCTTTTTCTCTGCCTCCAGAGTAGCATAAAAGGCCGCATCATCTTCCTCTCCTCCGATGAGTGCAGCTAGTTCAGGTGGTGTCTTATGCACACTTTCTTCATTGCTTTTTATCGGTTTTTCGCCCTCTTCGTTAAATACCATATCGACGGCGAAATCACGTCCCTTCAGCAGAAGCTCGTCATTGAAAACCCTCGAAAATCTTCTCGGGTATGCCTTATATCTGAGCATATGCCATACGAAAACGTACATTGGATCATCATCGATTCTGAAAAGCATCAGGGCGAAAAGCGCCAGCACAAACATTGCTATGATCCAACGGCCCGGAAGCGATGACACTACGCAGAGTGTCACCGCTATCAAGCCTATAAGACCAACTATAACATCGGAAAGAGTTACCTTTCTGAATACTTCTATTTTGACTTTTGTTTTTCCCGGGATTAGTCTCATTTTTTACCCTCTTATACCTGATGTCTCTGGTTGTTAGGAATATTGCCTCCGTTAGGGACCTGTGGTGGTGGTGGAGGTGGTGGTGGTACCCTTCTTCTTCCTCCTCCAGGTGGCTGTGGATTGTTTCCTCCTCCAGGTGGCTGTGGATTGTTTCCATTATTGTTATTATTTCCATTAATGTCCGGTCCGATAAATTCCGGATTATTCTGGTTGCCAGGGATATTAGGATGCATCTGCTCGTACTGATTCAGGATTTCCTTCATCTGACCAAGCTCACCCTTCTTAAGTTCTTTACCTTGGGACATCTTATCTCCGCCTTCACCGAAGTTAATAAGATGTTTGCCATTCTCCTCTGCATATTCAACATCAGCAGCAAGACGATGATAATCAAGATCATTCATCTTCTCGGCTGTTGCTTTAGCTTTATCTACATCCGGAGGCGGTACCCTGCCAGGATCATTGGCTTCTTTCTTGCCTGCCTGATTCTCCTCATTTTTCTCTTGATTTATATCACGATTTGCCATCGCCTGAGCACTATAGAAGTCCTGACCACCTTCGTCCATGTACTCATAGGTCTTCTTCATAGCGTCAAGCTCACCCTCTTTAAGGTCCTTGCCGTCCTGAAGATTCTTACCTGTCTCATTGCCGAAGTCGATAGCCTTCTTGAGTTTGCCCATGTCCTCCTGACGCTTCTCATCCTTCTTAGCGTCCTGACCGGCCTGCTTCATGGCTGATCTGTAACTCATACCCTGACCCTTATTGCCGTTCTTCATATAGTCAAGGCCGTTCTTCATCTTATCAAGCTCACCCTTCTGAAGCTTGCCGCCACCGAACTTGGCACTGTGACGACCTGTCTTCTCTGCATGAGCTATATCCTTCTCAACTGCATCTATCTCTGCTTTGTGAGCCTTCTCAGCCTTCTCTTTCTTCTCTGCCTTCTTCTCCTTATTAAAACCATTCTTAAGGACGCCTGTACCTGTAAGGCTGCCCATAGCCTTGCCGGCTGCTGAGTTCTCAAGCTTATCTCTCATGTTACCGGCGTAGATAGCCTGATAACCTGCGTTATCAGCAAGGATACCGGTGAAAATACCGTTAACCTTATTTACGGCTTCAAGTGCCGTGTAACATACAAGTACCTTAACAACAAGTCCCAGGATCGGATTGGATGAAATCGTCAGATTCGGACTCCAAATAATCGGCAGGAACATGAAGAAAAGTCTGAGTGAAAGCACCATACCAACTATTCCGAGAAGCTGGATAACAAATGCCGTCGACCACTGCTTGAACTTTCCTCCGTCATCAAGAGGCATCGATGATATTGCGAGCGGTGCTGCAACATAAAGTGCAAGCAGGTTGAATATTCTTACACCACAGGTAAGGATTATACTTACCATCTCCATTACAAGTCCGCCGCACGAGAAGAGAACTATCAGATAATTAGTCTTCCACGGTGCCGGATTGAAGGTCGATCGAACCGCCTCATAACTATATATGCTCTTCTCTCCTATATAGAAAGGAAGTCTTGCACCATCCGAAAAGCTTGGATCCTTGTTAAATGCATCATTTCTTGCAGCACCATTACCGAAAACATTTCCCATTGTTGCTGCCAGGAAGATGATCCTGTTCAGTGGAACATATGAACCATCCTTATCGGTTTCATATTCATATGAATATTCATCTCTTGAATAGGTTTTCAAAACTCTGACATAAGGGTTGTTCTGAAGTGTATCCATAGCCGAAAGTATTGCAGCCGAAAGTGCATCATCATATGTATCAAGCGGAGCTTCGTAATCATAATTGTATGCATTGGCTATTTTTTCCATTATGCTTTGCCATGTAGGTTCCGGTATACCGTCTCCGTCAGTATCCTTATCTATATAATGGAATGAGAACACCCCTCGTTTTGCCAGATAGTCTATATCGCCTCTGATATCGTTGTAGCAGGCATTGATATTGTACCTGGATCGATAGGACGGGTTAAGTGAATAGTTACCCAGTGTATTTATAATTCGACCCATCGCGGCGTAATCATCCTCGTAAAATACAATGTGATCTTCGCCTACAGTGAACATATCGCCCTTACTTACAGCATAGCTTACCTGCTGGGTAAGTATATTGGTTGTCTGAAGTGCAAGAGTTACGATCGCATTCATCGAGAAGATAAGAATTATACTCTTCAGGAGGTTGCCCACTATCGAACCAAGTGTAACGCCCTGCTGCTTACCTCTCAGATCGCCTGTACGCTTTATAACAGCCCATATAGCGAAGACAAAGGCGAAGACAATTCCTATCATACCGATTCCGGCATAAATGCCTTTGATGGTATTATGGTTAAAGAAGACATCAATAAGCGCCATCTTACTCTTGCCATATGTTACTTCCTTTTCGCCCGTAAATATGATCATGACATCTTCAAGCAGATCAACACAAAACAGCAATACGACCTCAATGAAGTACAGGACTGCCCACAAACAGTAATCCAGAAAGGCATTAAATAAACTTTTTATTCCGCTTAAAATTCCATCAACTATAGCGCCCATACGGTTTCTCCCTTATTCCGTCAATAAACTTCTGTCGCAACTTTAAACTATCTTACTCTGAGTCTCTTTCTTGTAACATAAAGTGCTATGCAGACACCGATGATGATTGCCAGAATTATGGCGATAAACAGTGTACTGCTCAGGTTGAGATATATAAGTATTGTGAATGCTTTCTCAACCCTGTTTCCTGCCTGATCAGTAACAACAACCTTGTATCTTCCTGATTCAGTCAGCTTGTTATCCATGTTAAGGCTGGTCTTCTTACCATTGAAGGTTACTGTTACGATGTCGTCTTCTTCAAGACCCTTGATGGTAACAGGTCCCTTAGCCTTGTTATTCTTATCCACTCCCTTAAATGTAACCTGAGGAGGTGTATGATCCACAGTCACCTTAAGTGTGTAACCCACCTGGGTAACAGTGTTTGTATAGTGTATCTCATAATAACCTTCTTCATTCATATCAACCGACTTGAAGCCTGAATTTCTCTCAGTACCGTCAATCGTGACACTGTCGATATAAAAGCCATCCGGCATAACATACTGATTGAGAACTCCCGTAGTCTTCTTCACTATTCTGAAGCCAAGAAGCTGATTCTTATTATTCACATCACCGGATATAAACATATAGCTGCCCGGATCAGAGATTTCCTCCGGAATATCTGTAACTTTGTTTCCATCCTTATACAGAGTAATTCCTGAGCTTCCTTCAACTACTACTTCAACCTCTCCCGTGACGATCATTCCATCTGCAACGCTGCATTCAACCTTTCCATATTCGGAAGAATATGTATACATATTTTCGTTACGGTTATAATATGATCCGTCAGAGGTCTGAACCTCAACCTGTTTCTTCTCCTCACCGTCATCATCCTGTATAGGTTCGCCGGTTATCGGATCGATCGGACCGCTGTAGCCTTCATCTCTTAAGATTTCTGCAGCACCTGTGAATGTTTCACCGGATGCATCAGCTGCGGCATAAACCCTTGACAGAGTCCCGAAGCTTCCTGCTCCTGCAAGTATTATTCCTAAAGTTATTATGCTTTTTCTCATATATAATTCTCCAAAATCATACGTCTATGTTTTTGAATCTCAGATCCTTCATCATCCGGTTGCGCATCCGTCCGATAAAGCATATATCACTCCGGACCAGGGTCCGTCAGATATCATTTATTCTGCAGCTATCCTGTAATATCAGGATGCTTCAGCAGCATCATCCTCGCTCTTGCCGACAACTATTGCATTTCTCTCGTCAAGATCGTAGTAAACCTCATCCGCCTTGAACATATGGCTTCTGAGTTCTCCCATATCCATCCTGCCCATCTGATAGAAAGGACAGAGGTAACTAGGTGTATATTTGGTTCTTAACGGGAAGTTACCGAAGGTAACGATTATGGCATTTCCCGTACTTTCCTTGTTATTAAGCATCTGCAGCTCTGACGGATAGATAAGTGGTCTTACCTGAGTCTGCGCTGACAGGTTGATGTCTCCTGCCTTGGCACCGATATTTGTAGAGGTCGATGTCGTGCGGACTGTCATATTACCGCAAAGCTTGGAGAACTCTTCACAGGTTCCGATATCATTGGAACCGATGAACATCTTCATACCACAGTTAGACTTAACGATATCGGCAACCTTCTCACCATATACGTTGTTAAGCTGTGAATATGACTGAACGACCATGTTGAACCAGATCTTTCTTGAACGTCCAACGGTGATCATCTTATCGAACTTCTCGATCTTCGGCATGTTACCGAACTCATCAAGAATGAAGTAAACGTTTCTCGGAAGGGAGAGATCCTCTCTTGCCGAAGCAACCTTGATAAGTGCCTTGTACATACAGAGTACAAATACGGCTGCAAGTCCGTGTCTGGTATCCTTCTCATCAGGAATCTTCATGAAGAGTGCTGTTGGCTCTTCTGCGAACTTGTCTGCATGAACGTCGGTTGCTGATGTAAGACCGCAGAGACCACGGTCATTGAACATATTTAACTTATCAAAAGTAATTGACATATATGAAGAAAGTGTTGTATCAGCTGCTGACAGAACCTGTCTTGACAGTGTGTATGCCTGTGACAGCTTGCTTCTTCCTTCGAAATACTCCTTAAGCGCTGCGAACTCGTTCTCTGAATTGGTAAGCGCCTTATTGATATTGAAGAAATTGAACTTGTCCTTGGTCATTCCAAGTCTCTCGTCCTCAGAATCCTCAAGCATTGCGAGGCAGGTACTCATGATTATTGAACGTGCACCCTTCTCCCAAACAGGGTCCTTATCATTTTCGATAGGACATATAACCGATATAAGATCGTTAAGATCCTCGTACATTTCATCGTAAATCTTCTGTCTTGTTACAGAAACATCATCCTGGCAGTGTGTAAGGTCCGAATATGCCTTGCCCTGCCATTCAACCCAAGGCTTTCCTTCTTCAGCAGGTCCATCCGGCTGTTTAAGGTCCGGATAATCTGCCATATTGTCCTTGTGGAACTTGATACCCTTACCGAGTCTTACATATTCCTCATACATATCCCAGATGTCTCCGAGAGGATTCCATCTTGATGATGAATAAGTATCACGGAGGTCAAGAAGAAGTACGTTGTAGCCTCTTGACTTCAGGAACTTTGAATGCAGGTCGAAAAGCTCGCCCTTAGGGTCTGTCATTATCATTGAACTTCCGGCTGCCGTAGCACCGAGAAGCTGTATCATCGGATTGATGAAGGTGGTTGTCTTACCGGAACCGGTAGCACCGATAACAAGTGAATGTGCACCCGGGAGGAAATTAACCTCAAGTACATTCTTCTTGTTAAGTACCGCTCTTACCGGAATACCATCCTTCTTAACATTCTTAAGAGCACTGTATACATGCTCCGGGAAATATTTATCTCTCTCCTGATCCGTAAGGAAACGGCTGTTTTCAAGGGATCCCTTGACTACATCAGCTTCACCCTTTTTCCCTCCGAGGAGACTCTTGCCCTTGCCTGTTATCAGCATATCGAGATTACTTCCTGACAGAAGCCATATTACAGAGATGACTACCGCTCCTATAAATCCGAAAAGCCAGGTCTTCACCTCAAGGAAGTATTGTGGTTTTATCTTGAAAGGCTTACCATTAACAGCATTGATGACCGCCATTGCCATAATACCCACAGCAGCCATGACCAATATCAGCACCCCAATATTAAGCAGTACCTTCTGCCATCTCTTCATATCGAAAGTCTCCTTCCTTACATCATACTTTATCAGTTTGCAATTACTGTCATGCTCACGGTCCGGAGCATGTCGATCGGATCATAACATCTACAGATTCATATCATTTCGTTTCATCTTAAATATGAATCTGTTGATCTTCTGACCCTGATACCGGGGTTCATCATCTGTGTTCCCGGCGTTAAGATGTCCAATCATCATTTCAGATTATCAGGTGTATAATGCACATTCATGCATGTCGTCCCTTATCAGGGACTCATGCATGATCTGTGCTGTACCTAATATTTACTTTGTTAATAGCCTTATCTGCTATTACATATACATAAACATGTTAATAAATGAAGACTCTGTTGATTCCTTCTTTGTGCTCTTTGCCATCCAATCCTTGAGTGGATCGATAGAAAGCTTAAGTGCAACGATGAGAACGAAGATAAGGATGAAACCGATGATAGCTGTCTTAAGAGACTGCTTTCTCTTTTCCTTCTCCTGTGGCTCTTCAGCTGTTGCGTACTTAACACCAAGGAAGATGCAGAAAATTGTTCCGCCGGCACTTACGAGTGCAAGAAGTGGGTTTACGATGGAATTAAGAAGATCTGTGATTGGCTTAACTACGCCATCAAATGCGTTTGCTGCGTTTGAGAAGCTGCTGTATGAAAGTACAACTGCCATAACAACAAATGCGAAAGACATGATCTTAAAGGTTCTCATCTTCTTCTTGTCCTTACCAATAGCCTCAAGTGTGTTCATAATTCTCTTCTTCATAACTTATTCCTCCTTAATAGAATATGGTTTGTCTTTGATGAGACAAATTTACCACACAGTGCATAACAAAAGCGCAACACGAAACAGGAAATTTTGTAATTTTTTTTGATTTTTTTGTAAAATCACGGTTTTGCGTGGTTTTTTGGCCATATTTTTTTATTTCAAATAAAGATTTTTTCGTAAACAGCAACAAATTCTCTCCAAATTTCGGGATTTTGTTGCACTTTTTGTTGCTCTTTTCGGGCCGTTCCACCCTCAGGGTGCCCTTACGCTGCAACCATACATCACCGCCTACTGTTTAGCAGTGCCTTCAGCCGATCTTGCTTTGGCAGCCGGAATCTTAATGATTGCCTCCGTGCCCTGCGCAAGCTTATTTATGATAAATACTCCGTCACAAAGAACCTTCAGTCTGGTCTTGACATTAGCCGTTCCGATGCTCTTTTTCTTCTTCTGCTCAGGAAGCTCGGTTGAACCGCCGTGTCCGTCATCAATAACCTTGATCAGGATGAAGCCGTTCTCCTCCTTGGTTTCAATAAGAAGCTTGCTTCCTTCGGTACTCATTCCGATACCGTATTTGATCGCATTTTCAACAAGCGGCTGAACCGTAAGCGCCGGTATCGAGAAATCAGTAACCTCAAAACGCTTTTCAACCTCAAAACGTCTCGATGGAAGTACCTGGGCAAGCGCAATAAACATGTCCACATGTTCCATTTCCGTGTCAAAGGTGATCATTCCGGTATCCGTAAGCGATTCAAAATTCTTACGAAGATATCCCGAAAATGTAAGTATAGCCGGTTTAACCCTGTCCGGATCCTGATCACAGAGCAGTGCTATCTGCTGCAGTGAATTGTATATGAAATGAGGATGAATCTGATCCATCATTACTACCAGCTTGTTTTCCGAAAGCTCAACCCTGTTCTTAAGAAGCTCGTTCTCTACATCCACCTGATAGCCGAAGAAAACTATCAGTAGAAGCATTACGATACCGAAGCCCATAAAATCCAGGTGATATCTCGTCATTCCGATAAGCGCCGCCGCCATCGGGAAACACATTCCTATGATAAAGCCCAGACATTCCCTGATGTCCTTATCCGAAAGCATAAGCATTGTTATCAGTATGATGTACTGTATAAGAAAAATGAAATACGGCAGGTAGCCTATTCCCTTAAATACAAGAAGTATGGTTATAAGAACCGACAGCGTTCCCTGGATGAATATCCAGAAAGCCTTATCCCATTTACCTCTTCCTTCGCCTTCGCTTTCGATGAAATACATGCAGAAAAGCGGTGCCACTACCGAATAGAAAGACAGTGCTCTCTGCGAGCTTGTCATATAACCTTCAGGATCGGTATGATTGAAAATATTAAGCGGAGTCAGCTGCAGCCTCAGTCCTCCCATGGCAACACACAGTGAGGCAATAAACCAGCTCATTCTCCAGCTGTGATTTTTCATTCTTATCGAAACGATAAGTATAGTGATGGCGAGAATAACGGAGACTATGACTATGAAGGAGTTTATAGTATTTGATACTTCTGTATTCATACTCTCACCCCGCTGTTATAATCATACAGATAATACTCGTAGCACGTTCTTCTCACCGTTCCGGTGACCTTAATCGCCGCATAGATATACATAAGAATGGAAACAGCAAGCAAAGCAGTAAACACATAAGCCGGGATCGTTAAAACGAACGGCACATCACCTTTGCCAAACTTAAATATCTTACGTGCAAGTGCACATATAATAAACAGAATATAATACGACGACAGCAGGCCTGTTTCAGCAAATATCCACAGATTTCCGGCCTTGGAGGCTTCTCTTCTGCCATCCATCATGTCTATATTTATGAATATTTCCTCCGCTCCTCTGAGCAGGGCATATATTGCAAAGAGCACGCTGGCGTCAGGAAAGAGTGAAAGAATAAAAGAAAGCGATGATATAGCTACTCCTTCACCTGTTATCGTAGTAAGCCATGCCACTATCTGCGTGAACAGTCCCGCAACAATATATATGATGCAGCATATCCACGAATAGTAGAACCATTTTGTTACCCCTGAAAGCCTGTAGAGGCAGACAAACATGGCTATTATCACAATATATTTAAATGATGTACTGTATGATATAAAAATACCTATGAAATTGTATGCCTGTGTGTCCGAGTTCACAACCATTCTGATTGCCAGTATACACAGGGCAACAGCCGCAAGATGAGTCATCACTATGATGGCGGCCGTTATATATGGAAGCACTCTGAGTGCTCGCAGATCGGGTTTTGCTGACATTGCTTATTCCTACCTTATATAGTCCGCGCATCTGACAGATGTGCCACTACGCATAATCAAACAATCAATAACTCTCCGGTTTCATCAGGAGCTCACCGAGTGTCATCTCTGCCCATGAATACTGGAGCATATATTCGCCCAGGAAGGAGTTTACAGCGTAGCTGTCACCCTTGACATAGTCGAAATAATCACAGTCAACAAGCTTGCAGTCAACACCATAGGCATTCCAGCCCTTAACAAGAATGTTTTCCGCATTGCATTTCTTCAGGTCGTCACGAAGACTTGACATGAAAACTCTGAGCTGCTTCTTTAAAGCATTAACATCGTCTCTGTCTTCAAAGAGTATCCCGCAGAGCTCTCCTGCCGAACACATAGCCCCACGCCTATCGATCATATACGCAAGAAGCTCCTTGGATCTACTCCTTTTGAATGTAACCGGCTTTCCCTCCTTGTCAAATACTTCGAAATTACCGAAGCACTGAACTCGGATGATGCCATTCCCCTCTCTTTTAACCGGATTTCTCAGGTTCGAAAGCTCTCTTTCCATAGCCTCTCTTGTTACAGGCTTAAGAATAAATCCGCTTGGATGAAGTTGGAAGGAATCGTAGGCAAACTTCTCGTAGCCCGTAACAAATATGATATTTGTCTTCGGCGATGCCTTTTTAACTTCCATGGCAAGCTCAAGTCCGGACATACCCGGCATCTCTATATCGAGCCATGCCACATCCGGCTGATTATCCTTAATAAAGGAAAGAGCCTTCTTAGGATCCATGAAGGCGCTGTGGCTTCCCGACGGATCGATCTCACCCATAATCTTTACGATCTCATCGGATACATTTTTCTGATCATCAACTGAAATTGTAATCATAATATAACCTCTCTTCGCACACTACTTCATGTTTCAGACATTATGGTAACTATAACTGTCCAACAAATGTCCAACATGATTTAACATTAATTCTCCTTCTTTCATTATATATAAACAGTCAGCCCCGAATCACATGGTCCCAGCCGTCCGTAAATATCATTTCGCACCTGTAACAGGAATCCTGATGGTTATGGTGGTTCCCTCACCCTCTTCACTTACTATGATCATATCGCCGCCGCACATCTCTCTGATACGTTCACGCACATTTGCGAGACCGATATGGGTACCGCTCATATTTTCCAGCTTCGACACATCAAAGCCCTTGCCGTTGTCAGATATCAGGATCTCGTGGAAATCGCCGGTATTTTTGGTACTTATAAATACACGGCCATCCTTACGGATACGAACGCCGTGACGGATGGAATTCTCCACCAGCGGCTGAATCGTAAGTGCAGGAAGATCAAACGCACTGTCCTCGATATCAAAATCAATATGAATATTCGGAAATCTCGTGGCTTCTATCTCTGAATAAATACGCGTATGTTCAATCTCCGTATCGATAGGGATAAGGTCGGACTTACTGAGTGAGTCGATATTCTGACGGAGATATATTCCGAACTTCTCCGTAGTATCGAAGGCCTTGTCAGGATCGATCTTGCAGAGCGCCTGAATTGTTGAAAGTGTATTATACAGGAAATGCGGCTGGATCTGGCTCATCATGATCTTAATCCTCTGATCCGCCTGAATCGCCTTCTCATGCTGTCTCTCAAACATAAGATGCAGCCATATATAGTAAAATACGGTACAGCAGACTATCGCGATCGTAAGATAGGTTGTCGAAGAATTTCCGGGTGGTATGACCGAATCCATCACAACCGATATAACTATCACTATTACATTAATGAAGGGGATAAGGTTCTCTATCTTCCTGTCGCTCTTCATCTTCCATATCGTAACAAACAGGAGCTGAAGAAGCAGTATTCCGCTGATAATATGGCAGGTATAGCCGAGACTTCCTCTCATATAATGATTGTCCGAACTGATCGTAAAACATATATCCGTATAGAAGGTCGTGCTGTGAATGAGTCCGTTCAGTATCACCAGCCCCCAGATTATACGTCCGTGCTTCGGCGGCTCTACTATGTAGAAAAAGAGTGCGAGAATTACAGGTCTGACACAGTAACCATAAAAAGACACCCCTGTCCTCAGCTCAGGCATGGCGATATGATCGCTCAGGATGTATTCCGCGAAGTTCTGCATTACCAGGCTGATTATCAGAAGTATGATAACGATCATGCCTCTCTTATATCTTTTATTCAGATATGGATCGATCAGTACCGCAAAGGTCAGACCTACCATTTCAAGGAGAAGCGGCAGAAGCCGCATAAGGTCATTTTCAAGTAAATTATCCATTAATGATTACCTTTTTATAACACATATCAAAATTCCCTGATATGCATTCTGTTATTAATGTTTTTATTCAGCGTATGAAACATATCCCGCTGTCACGAATTAAGCAGACTCGTTACAAAGCCCTCCGTAATGCTTGCCCATGAGTAGGAATTCATATATTCTCCACGGAAGCTGTTGATAGCCTCGGTATCACCCTTAAGGAAACGGTACATATCACAGTCTATAAGGTCCTTCTTTACCGCAAGCGAACCACGTTCTATGCTGAGGATCTCACTGATATCATATTCCTGCAGAGTATCCTTAAGACTTCTGATAACGACATCCAGCTGTTTCTGCATCGTTCTGTCGTAGTCCCTCTCCTCCCAGAGCACGGAAAATACAGCCGATCTTGTAACGCTTCCGCCCTGCCTGTCTATAAGATAGGCGAGAAGCTCCTTGGACTTTGCTCTCTTGAAGGTAACAAGCTTGCCATCAACAAATATATCAAACTCCCCGAAGGTTTTTGCTACAATGTGTGAACCATAAGGTCTTTCAACCTTCCTTGTTTCCGCAACAAATTCTATCTCCTTCTCAAGCCTGTCTTTACTGATAGGCTTCATAAGATAGCCGGACGCATGCATCTTGAAGGCGTCCACGGCATATTCCGGGAAACCGGTCACAAATATGATAGAAATATCCGGATTCTTCATTTTAAGAAGAAGCGCAAGACTGATACCATTCATTTCCGGCATATCGATGTCAAGGATGGCTATATCCACCGGATGAGTTTCCAGCCACTCCAGTGCTTCCTTAACCTCCGTAAACCCATCAACCCTGTCAATATGCTTAATCTCCCTGCACATCGAAACCGTGAGGTTCATTATCAATTCTTCATCATCTAGACATATGGCTTTCATCCTAGTATTCCTCGTTTAAAAGTGCATATCTGTTATGATCACGAAATTCTCCGTTGATAAGTATGCTTGCCTTCTCAAAGCCCTCATAGAAAAAGCCCAGCCTCTCAAGCACACGGATTGACTTCTGATTATCCATCAATGCACGTGACTCGATCCTGTGGATCGGAACCAGTGTAAATACATGCTCTATCGATGCTTTGCAGGCCTCAGTGCAGTAGCCCTGCCCCTGAAATCTCTCGTCTATATTATAGCCAAATATGGTACTTGCATACGGCTCCTTTCTTATCCTTGAGAAGCTGATCGAGCCTATGATGTGCTCCGGATCCTTCTTCAGGTAATAATAATAGTAGGCGCCTGTCAGGTTTGCCATATTTCTCTCTTCCTGCATGAGCAGTGCTCTCTGGTAATCCATTGTATAATAGCTATCATCCCGTGACGGCTCATATTTCTCAAAAAAAGCCCTGTTATCACCGTAATACTTAAGCACCTGCGCCGTCATATCAGAGTCGGATGTTTTTATCATAAGTCTTTCTGTTTCAAATACTATAGACATCGTTATCTGCCTCCATGTTTCACTGTTTCTGACACATAATAACACACGTTATCTATTCTAAAACATATTTGGCAATAAATCAATTTACGTTTATTATTCTTCCGGCATATTCTATAACATTTTTCACCATTCATACCTGTTTTTTTGATGTTTCTCTTGGACTTACAGATTCTGTTATGTTATAATGCGAACATACATTCGTTTGCGACAATCTGATCATTCGTATAACTGATATCCGACAGATATTTCAAATAGCAGCGTAGTTCTACAAATTGTTGATGATCAGTAGAAGCGTTTCAACGTGCAGCCAACGACCAGCATAACAGCAACACCTGCATGACTAATATGGAGACCAGCATGGAACATATCAAATCACACAATTCCATACGCGAAAACCGCCGCTATGTCTGCATAGATCTGAAATCCTTCTATGCCTCCGTGGAATGCCGCGAAAGAGGCCTCGACCCCCTTACCGCAAAGCTCGTGGTTGCCGATGAGTCAAGAACAGACAAGACCATCTGTCTGGCGGTCACCCCTGCCCTCAAGGCCTACGGAATCGCCGGAAGAGCGCGTCTCTATGAGGTTAAACAGCGTCTCCGCGAGGTTGAAGCCACCACCGGCGAGCATGTCGACTTTATCATTGCACCGCCTCAGATGGCTCATTACATGAAGATTTCATCGGATATTTATGCGGTTTATCTGAAATACCTCGCCCCTGAGGATATGCATGTCTACAGCATCGATGAAGTATTTATGGATGTGACCGACTATCTTCCGCTCTATGGTCTGACTGCACACGAGCTGGCCATACGAATGATACGTGATGTACTTTCCACTACAGGAATTACCGCAACCGCAGGAATAGGCACCAACCTCTATCTCGCCAAGGTTGCCATGGATGTTGTAGCCAAGCATCAGGAAGCAGACAAGGACGGCGTGAGGATTGCTGAGCTTGACGAGATGAGCTACCGCGAGACCATGTGGAATTATACTCCGATCACCGATATCTGGCGTATCGGCTCCGGAACCGCAAGAAGACTGGCCGAGAATGGTATGTTCACCATGGGCGATGTCGCAAGGATGAGTCTGATCAACGAGAACAGGCTTTATAATATATTTGGAATAGATGCCGAGCTTCTGATCGACCATGCCTGGGGAATCGAGCCGACACTTATGAAGCATATCAAGAATTACAAGGCAGGCAACCGCAGCGTAAGCTCCGGACAGGTTCTCTCGACGCCATACAGTGCTGAAAAAGCCCGCATAATCATCATAGAAATGCTGGACGGACTGATACTCGACCTTGTCGACAAGGGACTTGTAACCGATTCAATAGGAATAGATATCGGATATGACAAAGAGACCGTGGATAACGGGCTCTACACCGGCGAAACCCATATTGACCGTTACGGCAGAAATATCCCAAAGCACGGCCACGGTATCGGACGCCTCGGAACCCACACCAGTTCGGGTAAGAAGATTATGGATGCCGGTCTTGAGGTTTTCGACCGGATAATCAACAAGAACCTCACAGTTCGCCGACTGAATGTCACCGCAAATAACGTCCTCCCGGAGGAGGAAGGTTCATATCAGTTTGATATGTTCACATCTCCGGAGAAGCTGAAGGAGGAACGGAGCCTCCAGGAGGCCATGCTTTCCATCAAGAAACGTTTCGGCAGTAACGCCGTTCTCCGCGGCACAAGCTATATCGAGGGAGCTACCGCGCGCGAAAGAAACGGCCAGATCGGCGGGCACAGAGCTTACAGGGACGATGAGCAATAACCCGACCTGCCATGTATTAGTTATAGTCCGGAACACGCAGAACACATGTATGAACATTACCTCACATGCCGGAAAATGCATCCTCGGTAATATACATACATGTCAGTATGTACACAGCACAATAAGATACATTTATAGATAGAGGCATATCATGGACAGACAAGCCACAAGACAAAAATACAGAGATATCATAGATAAAGAGCGCCCGGTGCACGTGGATGACCACTTCAGTTCGGTTCATCCGAAGATGGATCCCTACGAGCGTGCTAAGATCTTTGCGCCTTTCTCAGCCCTGCGGGGTCTGAATAAAGCTCTGTCCTCAAGAATAACCGTGCCCGTTCCCGACACTGACATATCCCCTGAGCGTGAGGAAGAGATCAACCAAATCCTTCATCGCCTCTCTCCCGGTGATATGGTCGAGGTCACCATTCGCACGAAAAAATCACAATCTGATAACACCAGAACATCTGATAACGCTTCCGAATCTTACATTCTCTGCGAGAAGATCACCGGAACCGTTGCCAGAATAAAACTCGAAGAGGGATACATCCGTATCATCAACGAACGCATCCCTCTGGAACATATTTACGATATTAAATTATCAAACTTATAACAGTCGATGGAGCCATTTTTATACCAACACCATCGTTTTCTTTGCTGATGCTTCAACAAAGCAGGACTTTTCCGCCACTTGAATCCCAAAAGATCCGTCCGGTTTATTGATCAACCAGCTTTCTAAGTTCACCAAGGATCTCATCTATCTGCTCATTCGTTATTCCTCCAAAGTTTCTGAGGATACGAACCGGCATAAATCTGAGTATGCCCGCAATTATTTCATCAGCATTCGGAGCATTCATATCTACACCAAAACCGCCTGAAGCATATTTTGTAAGCGCCTCCTTTGTATATTCCGCAGTCAGAGGACAGTTCAGAAGTTCCCCAATCTGAACATCCATATCGATCTTCGGAACATAGCTTATCGTTCCCTTAAGCTCTATCTCCTCGGTAAGAGCGATATCCTTAGAGGAATGTGCGATCTCGATAACGTATTTACCCGCAGGAACCTCCCAGTTCTTTCTGTCGGTATCATAATATGCAAACGATCTCATATCCAGCTTAAAGCTTACTGTCTTGGTTTCACCGGATCTCAGTTCAACCTTCTCAAAGCCCTTCAGCTCATGAACCGGTCTCGTAACAAGACCTGTTTTGTCGGAAATATAAAGCTGAACGGTGTCCTTACCGGTCATATCGCCTGTATTTGTAACCTTTACGGTCACAACTGCCGTATTCTTATCGCTTTCAGCAACAACCTTAAGATCAGAGTATTCGAAGCTTGTATATGAAAGTCCGTGACCGAACGGGAAGAGAACCTCCATCTCCTTTGAATCATAATATCTGTAGCCCACAAAGAGACCTTCTGCATAATTCACCTTATGACCGGTTCCCGGGAAGTTCAGATAGCTCGGATTGTCCGAAAGCTTCTTCGGAATACTCTCAGCAAGTTTTCCTGAAGGATTGACTGCACCATAGAGAACGTCAACAACTGCCTCACCGATACCCTCGCCGCCAAGATAAGCCTCAACGATTGCAGAAACCTTGTCTGCCCATGGCATCTCAACCGGTGAACCGTTGTGAAGAACCACGATAACCTGCTTATCAAGAGTGAGCAGAGCCTCTATAACCTTGTTCTGTATCTCAGGAAGTCTCATATGCTCACGGTCATAGCCCTCAGATTCAAAGGAATCCGGAAGACCGGCAAATACAACTATCTTATCCGCACTCTGCGAAGCCTTGATTGCACCGTCGATCAGCTTATCGATTTCCTCCTGCTTTGTTACATCACCATCAGCAGGGAAGCCCTTTGAATATTCAACATTTCCGTATCTTTCGGCATAACGCTCAGCGCATACAAGCGCAGAGCTGACATTATCCGTCTCAATATGCGAGCTTCCGCCGCCCTGATATCTTGGCTTCTCGGCAAATTCACCGATAAAGGTCACTCTTTCGGACTTGCCGATATTTCTCCTGAGCGGAAGTGCTTCGAAATCATTCTTAAGAAGTACTATACAGTTACGGGCGTATTCAACAGCCTTCTTATGATCAGCCTCACGATCAAATACAGCCTTTGTATCAGCTGCCTCAGAACCCTCTGAAATACCCAGAGCCGAACTTCTTCCGTCGATTGCTCTCTTCACAAGCTTCAGTATATTCAGAACAGCCTTATCGAGTGCTTCCTCGGAAAGCTGTCCGTCCTTTACAGCTTTAACTATCGCTGCTTCATTGACACTGTGGCTGCCCGGCATCTCAAGATCAAGTCCTGCATCGATACCCTTAACACGGTTCGAAACTGCTCCCCAGTCACTCATAACAAGTCCCTCGTAGCCCCAGTCCTCACGAAGAACATCTGTAAGAAGCCATTTATTTTCACTTGCAAACTCGCCGTTGATCTTATTGTAGGAAGCCATGAAGGTCCATGGATCAGCCTTCTTTACAGCCGTCTCAAAAGCAGAAAGATAGATCTCCCTGAGAGTTCTCTCATCAACCTCCGAAGAGCCGTACATTCTCTCAAACTCCTGATTATTTGCGGCAAAATGCTTGATGGATGTTCCGACACCCTTTGACTGCACACCATTTATATAAGCTGCCGAAAGCTCACCTGCAACGTATGGATCCTCCGATACATACTCAAAATTTCTTCCGCAGAGAGGTGAACGCTTAACATTAACCGCAGGTCCGAGTATGATCTGAACATCCTCGGCAAGACACTCATTTCCAAGAGTCTGGCCCATCTCGTACATCATATTTCTGTCAAATGAAGCTGATGTTGCGCAGGCAGCCGGGAAGCATACCGCTTTGATCGTTCCTCCCTCGCCATAATTCTCCTTCTTACCCTCGGCAGGAAACATCTTTCTCAGACCGTGAGGGCCGTCGCTCATCATAATGCTCGGAAGTCCGAGTCTGTCGATATCAAAGGTACACCACATATCACGTCCGGCAACCAGTCTTGCCTTCTCCTCGAGTGTCATTTCTTTCAAAATATTAGCTGTATCCATCATTTTTCCTCCTGTTACAACTTTCACTGCCGCATCCTGATTAATATTCATACACGGCTTATTTCCATGACTGGTCTCCAAAATCCATACATAAATAATCTGTTCAAACTACATCCGGATGCTTAACATCCTCAGCATCACCGGCTCATCCGGTTCAGCCCCGTGCCTTTGCACAGGACTCCCTCTCCACAAGAGTACAGTACAGCTGCGCCTTGAGCGGTGTTTTGATGCTGAGCTTTGACATCGCATTGACCAGATTGGCTGCATGCTGCCCCATTTCATAGGCAGGCGCACGCATCGTTGTGAGCGCCGGCTCCGAAAAGCGGCTCATCTCCGAATCATTGATCCCGATGACTGATATATCCTCCGGCACTCTGAGTCCATGCTCTCTGACAGCCCTCAGAACTCCGTATGCGATCGCATCACTCGCAGCAAATACTGCAGTACAAGGTTTTCCAGCCGAAATCCTCGCACCTGCATCCTCGGTTGAAGCCTGCATCTCATCAAGGATACCATTCATCATCTCATATCCCGAAGCCGTACTGAAATGCCCCTCCTTCACAAGTCCGGCCGTACTGAACTTGTTCTTCTTCATAAAGGCGAGGTATTCCTTCTTTCTCGCATCCTCTATCATCTCGGTTCCCGAAGCATATTCCAGTCCTCCGATGTAGGCTATCTTACTGTGTCCAAGTTCCTTCAGATATTTCAGTGCATCCCTTGCCGCAGTCTTGAAATCGATAGTCAACGTTGAAACTTCGCGGTTATCCACAGACATATCTATAAATATGATATTTTCACATACTGCGATGAGCTCTCTCGTCTCCTTCACACTGAACTTTCCGATGCAGATAAGTCCGTCAAGATGCTCGATGGTCTCACGATAGTTTGCATCCGATCTGTATGCCCTTACTATCGAAATGGAATTTCTGATGCAGTAATCCTCTATCCCCTGCCTTGCCCGGAGATAGTAATCATCTCTCTGCTCCTCCTCCGCCGAAAACCACTGAAGTATGCCCAGCTTAAAGGCCGCCTTGTCCGTAGCTGTCTTTTTTGCATAATGCAGCTCCTCGGCAACCGCAAATACCCTTACTCTGGTTTCCTCAGTGACCGAGAGTGAACTGTCATTATTTAATATTCTCGAAACTGTTGCAGGTGAAACCCCTGCCTTTTCCGCTATCTGTCTGATAGTCGCCATATTTATCTCCTGCCTTGCAAATATCAGTCTGTCTGATATGTCTATATATTACATTTGCATTTGTTTAGTAAACATTCTATCACATCAGGATTTTTTTGTCGAGTTCATTTTTATATGTTTTTATTTCTGCCATGTATAAGATTCTCTGCAAGGCATATGCCGTTATGTCAACTTTTGCTGTAAAATAACGCTTTTTGACGCAAAACCGCTCATAAAAAATATAGTTTCAAAAAAAGAAAAATAAACATATTGACTTTTTACTAAATCGGTGATATTGTTTAGTAAACAGCAACCAGCAGTGATAAAAACCGGTTAATAATGCCGGCACACTGCAATACTGATAACCAAATGTAATTCATCACTTTATTAACATATCAGATTATTAATCTTTAGATCACATGGAGGGATAAAAATGGCAAAGAAGGATATTTTGAAAGAGCAGTTTTTAAGCGGTGCACTTGATGGGAGACTTACCGACATCTATCTTGATGATGCACTTATACCATATTTAAGAGAAAGATTCAGCGCGGCTATCGACAGCTTCGCTGCCGAATTCGATGATGACGAGATAATGATCTTCAGCGCCCCGGGACGTACAGAGGTCGGCGGCAATCACACAGATCACCAGCATGGCAAGGTTCTTGCAGCTTCCATAAACCGCGATGCGATTGCGATCACAGCTCCTTCCGACAAGGTAAGAGTGATCTCAGCAGCCGGCGGCGGAATGATTGAGATAGACATAAATGATATTGAAAAAAGAGATGCTGAGGAAGGCACAACCGCTTCCCTTATAAGAGGAGTTCTCGCAGGTCTGAAGAACCGTGGTTACAAACTCGGAGGCTTCAACGCTTATGTCACCAGCGATGTTCTTATCGGTGCCGGTCTCTCATCCTCTGCAGCATTTGAAACTCTGATTGGAACCATTATTTCCGGTCTCTACAATGACATGAACGTAACACCGATCGAGATTGCTCAAATCGGTCAGTACGCTGAAAATATATATTTCGGCAAGCCTTGCGGACTTATGGACCAGATGGCAAGCTCAGTAGGAAGTCTCGTAACAATCGATTTCAAGGATCCTGAAAATCCTGTAGTTGAGAAGGTTGATTTTGATATGGCAGCTCACGGTTACGCGCTCTGCATCACTGATACCAAGGCTGACCACGTTAATCTCACTCCTGATTATGCTGCAGTTCCTGCCGAGATGAAGGCTGCCGCAGCTGTATTTGGCAAAGAGTATCTGCGTGAGGTTGATCCGGCCGAGATCATCGCAAAACTCCCTCTTATCAGAGAAAAGACGAGTGACAGAGCAGCTCTCAGAGCCCTTCATTTCATAACAGAAAATGCAAGAGTTGACGAGCAGGTCAACGCCCTGAGAGACGGCAACACAGAAGCTTTCCTTTCAGCCGTTAAGGCTTCCGGAGATTCCTCTTTCAAATATCTCCAGAACGTTTATACCAACAGAGATGTCGAACATCAGGCAGTTTCAATCGCACTCGGAGTAAGCGACTTTACGCTTAATAAGGGCGGCAGATCTCACGGAGTTGCAAGGGTTCACGGCGGCGGATTCGCAGGAACCATAGCAGCCTTTGTTGAGAAGGATTTCGTTGAGGAATATAAGAAGGCTATGGACGGACTCTTTGGAGAGGGCGCCTGCAGCGTGCTTCAGATCAGAAAGTATGGTGGGATGAGGATCGTTTAATTTGGTTATGTTGTTTTCTTTTTAGGCGACAAAGTGACGATTCATGCCTGTATATCGACTAAGTGACGATTCATACCTGTATATGTCTCTTCAGTTGTAGATAAAATACGCCTTCAGAGACATATACAGGCATGAATCTGATCATCATAAAACCTAAATGATCATAGAACGTAATAATGATATTTATAACACTCACGATCATGAACATATTTACCTCTTCAGTTGTAGCAGGAATACGCCTTCAGAGGCAAATATGTTCATGATCTCACACAATGACAAAGGAGAAACGAAATGAACAGTGTATACTCATATATAACAGAACTTATCAAATACGGAGAATTAAACGATCTCATTCCGGAAGAGGATAAAACTTATGTAACGAACAGAGTGCTGGAGGTTCTGGGGCTCGAGGATTATGAAGAGGATGAGACTATTGTGAAAGCTGAGGCTGTGAGAAGCATTCAGTCAATTCTTGATGATATCTTAGATTATGCAGCAGCTGAAGGAATCGCTGAGCTTGATACCGTCAATAAGCGTGATCTCTTCGATACAAAGATCATGGGCTGCCTGACTCCTGCTCCTTCTGTTGTCAGGGCAAAGTTCGCTGAGAAGCTGGGCAGAAGCACAAAAGAAGCAACCGACTTCTACTATAATTTCAGTAAGGCAACCAATTATATCCGTGCCGAGCGTGTTGCAAAGGATGAAAAATGGGTGACCTCTACCGAATATGGCGACATAGATATAACTATCAACCTCTCAAAGCCTGAGAAGGATCCCCGCGATATAGCTGCTGCCGGCAAAGCCAAGGCGTCAGGCTATCCTAAGTGCCTCCTCTGTGCAGAGAACGAGGGTTATGCAGGTCATATCACTCACCCGGCAAGGCAGAATCACCGCATCATCCCGATAGAGTTATGCGGCGACAAATATTTCCTGCAGTATTCACCTTACGTTTATTACAACGAGCACTGCATCATTCTGAACGAGAAGCACATCCCAATGATCATCAACAAAGAGACCATGAAGAAGCTCCTCTCCTTTGTCGGACAGTTCAGACATTACACAGCAGGCTCAAATGCAGACCTTCCGATCGTAGGCGGTTCAATCCTCTCCCATGATCATTTCCAGGGCGGAGCTTACACCTTTGCAATGGCAAGGGCTGATTATGAATACAAATTCACCATGAAGGATTATCCGGCAGTTGAAGCAGGCATCATCAAATGGCCTCTTTCAGTTATCAGACTCAAATCTGAATCCGCTGATGATATTGCTGACGCTGCAGACATGATACTTAAAGCGTGGAGAAGCTACACCGATGAGGACGCATTTATCTTCGCAGAAACAGATGGTACGCCTCATAACACGATCACTCCGATCGCCCGTTTTGAGGACGGCCGCTACGTTCTCGATCTTGCTCTCCGCAACAACATAACCACCGAAGAGCATCCGATGGGCGTTTACCACCCACATGCCGAGTATCATCATATCAAGAAAGAAAATATAGGACTTATCGAGGTTATGGGCCTCGCCATCCTCCCTGCAAGACTTAAAAAAGAAATGGAAGCTCTCGAAGAGCACATCCTTAGCGGCAGAGACATAACCCTCCTTAAGGATGACGAGGCACTTTCAAAACATGCCGACTGGGCTAAGGACTGGGTTGCAAAATACGACGACACAGTCCTGAAAAACCCGGCCGAACTCCACAAGGCAGTTCAGAAAGAGATCGGACTTGTATTTTCCAAGGTTCTTGAATGCGCAGGCGTTTACAAGCATGACGCTGCAGGCATGGAAGCTTTCAAGCGATTTATCAATACACTGTAAATTGCCTGATCAACGTTTCATTACGATCAATTATAAACCAATATAAAAAACAGACGATTTGTATAGTCAACGCACGTCGTCAATCCAAAAATAAAAGACCGTATCATTTTATTCGATGATACCCCCCTTATAAATTCAATGCACCCCCCACAAACAAACGGGCGGCCCAAAAGCCGCCCGTTTGTTGTATTTATTGATCAATATGCTGATAAGCCGCTGCAGCTGCAATATGCTGAGCCTTTTAGCAACCGATCATATTTTATCTTTTTTATTATTTATACTCCTCATCCATCTCCGGCTGGATCTGCCAGTCCAGGCTCTGTCCGTCTTTCGATATATATACTCCTATACTGCCAGTATTATGATTGTAAGTCACAACATAGTAAGCCGCGCCATCATCTGTGTATCTGATAGGACACGAACTGAGTGACATCAGCATTTCCTCTTTGACGTATGGTCCTGTGGCACTTATCATTTCCGAAGAAAGTTTTTCTCCGTCATCAGTTGCGCGAATGCTGACAACCACTACCTCACCACTGGTATTTTTCGCTTCACAATAATCGTACACTTCATCATAGCAATCCTCATCAGCAAGACATGTCTGAAAAGCTGTAAGCACTGTTCCCGCCATGGTTATATCGTCAGATTTTTTCGCACTGTCAGTAAATCCCGAATTATCACCGTCATCATGTTCATAATTGTTGTTTCTGTTGCTATACGAAATAGGAAGCGATGAAGGTCCCCATCCGCCGGGTATCAGTCTCTCCGGATATACATACCATTTTCCATCAGTCTTATAAAGAATAAGCTCGTATTCAATACTGTCCATATATCTGATCAGAGAATCATAATCCTTGTAGTCAACCATGATAGTTTTGCCCCTTCCTATCGGAAGCTCCCTGCCATAGCCATAATAACTGCCACTATACCTCGAGAGTATAGATATATACTTCTCATTGTTCCACCACGATTTATCATAGCCATATTTTTTACTTCCATAACTCCAGTGAACATTAACAACCGCAACCTTTACATCCGTGACCTTTATATCCGAACCGGTTCCGTAGTATTCGCTTCCGCTATGCAGGCGATTCTCCATCCATGTTATAGGGTCATCTACATCATAAAGCTTTCGACCACTTCTCTCCTGAAAAGTCACCTGATCGGAATCCATCATCTTAACGACTTTATAATCAACCTTAAGATCAGAAAAGATTTTGCGGAATTCATCATTATCTTCCATAGCTTTTCTTCTTTCCTCCATTCCTCCGTCGTCAAAGGAACTGAAATCATATGATTTAAGATACATACTCATCAGATCATGATCCATCCTCCAATTATCATTACCTGAGATCAGCGCACCCATTGTAAAGCATATCGAATTATTACCACTATATAAATATCCCAAACTTCTTTTTCCGTCATATCCCATGTTCAGAAGTGCAGTCGAACCTTCAGGATAGCAGGCTTTATCCAGGGCTGCCAGATCCATATTCTCCCATGCTGCAAAATATCTGTCGAGCGCCTTTTCTTCCGCAGTCTTAGGCTTTTTTACGAACAGAAAATACGCCCCGACTCCGAGTGCAACAACAGCTGCAATAACAGCCGGAATGATTATTTTCTTCCTGCTCTTCTTTGCACCAACAGCCTTATCTCCACTCTTTTTTTCGGTCTTTTTATCCTTACTTGCCGTTTTACCATCTTCCGGCTGAGGCTGATTCACACTTCCGTTCTGAGCGAGCTGAGCCTGTCCTGTATATCCCTGTGGTTGTCCGGCATATCCCTGCGGCTGTCCGGCATATCCCTGCGGCTGGCCATTCTGCTGACCATACTGTGAAAACTGCTGTTGATTCGTATATCCCTGCACATGACCGTTCTGCACATACTGCTGTGGATTCGCATACCCCTGCGTCTGGCCATTCTGCTGACCATACTGTGAAAACTGCTGTTGATTCGTATATCCCTGTACCTGGCCATTCTGTGTATACTGCTGCTGATTCACATATCCCTGTGCCTGGTCATTCTGTACATACTGTGCCGGATTCACATATCCTTGCTGACTATACTGCTGTGGATTCGCGTACCCCTGCGCCTGGCTGTTCTGCGCATACTGCTGAGGATTCATATACCCCTGTTGGCCATATTGCTGACCGTATTGTGATGGATCCACATATCCCTGCTGGCCATATTGCTGACCGTATTGTGATGGATCCACATATCCCTGCAGGCCATACTGCTGTGTATATTGTGTCGGATCTACGTATCCCTGTGCCTGACCATTCTGACCATACTGCTGCTGATTCACATATCCCTGCCAGTCATAGTTTGGCTGTATCGGCTGACTTGACCCTGCTGTATCTCTCTGTTGTTCAAATTGATCCTTCAACGTCTGATCTTCGCTCACTGCCCCACCAGTCTGCTCTTCCGATCCCTGTGCACCTCCATTTTGAGGTACGCCGCAAAACTGGCAAAACAGTGCACCATCCGGAAGTTTTTCCCCACATTTATAACAAAACATTTTTTATCTCCTTTTCTACAGATATTCTCTATTTAATCATTCCGCACCAACACACAGCAGCGTTATCGGATGCCCCTTGCCGTTGTTATAGCCGATAGCAGCCTCGTACAGGGATGCATATTCTTTGCTGCCTTCATAGTCGTTATGAAGCTGAAATACCGTTCCTGCTGAGGACACATTTTTCGTAACACACATCGTATGAACCATTGAAAAAGGATTCTGCCCCTCATTGAAGGTTGTGAGAATAAACGCCCTGTAGTTTTTCTCAGCCTTCTCACAGTTTTTCCTGCTGAGCTTGGATGCACACAGTTCTTCGACTGTATATCCCCTTTTAACAAGATACTCCTTCATAGCCTTCGGATTCGTACCGAACATGCCACGATACGCGATGCCCTTCTTCGAGAACGACCGAATCAGCTCCGGAAGTCCCGGTAATGTTTTAGCACCGCCATGACCACCAGCCGCCTGCGCATCATCGCTCTGCATAGCAAGATATGTCATCACATTATATACTGCAATAACCTCGCAGGTATTATCAGCGCCCGTCATTTCCTTGCCATTGAAGAGCTTCTTTCCGATTCGCCCTTTATTGGTACCATAGCGGAATGATGTCAGCGCCGACTGATCCTCGATTAATCGCAGCGCACATACCTGTCCGCCTGTACCAACCGTTTTCTGTGATGCGACATTATCATCAGTTTTTTGTGACTCGCCTTTACCATCCGCTCTCGGCGATCCGCCTTTACCATCCATTTTCGCCGAAGCACTTTGTCCAGCCTCAAGATACGCCTTCCACGCCTCTTTATTTACCGCGTACTGTTCCTCAACCATCTCTTTGCTGAGACGTCCCGAGCATATCGACATAACAGAAAGTGTCGCTTTATCTATGAAATTGGCAAAAAAACCTTTTTTCTTCATAATAACCACAGTAGCCGGGGCACGGCAATCGCCATGCTCCGGTTAATCATATAATTATTTATATACTGTCGAGCTACACCTTCGGCAAAACATATTATTTCACTTCCGAACCGCACTCCGGACAGAATCTGCCGGCAACAGGTCTGCCGCAGCCCGGGCAGAATTTTGTTTTTGCATTTTTAATCACTCTGTTCTCAAACAGTTTCTTTTCCTTCGGCCATGAAATTGTATATTCAACATTAAATACAACCGTCTTGTCAGGCTCAGCCTTAAGCTCCCATTTAAGCTCGCCGGTTTCCTCATCAAGCGATGCATCTGAAAGCTGCACCGGTTCAACCGTAATAGCTTTATCAGTCGATACCGGAAGCTGATCCTTAAGAAGAACGCTGACCGTGTCAGAGGATGTATTTACAAGCTTGATCTCAGCCTTGCAGGTCTGCTTCTTGGTGCCCTTAAGGAAGGTATCCTGTGTCTTCTTAGGACTTTCGGTACGGATAACCGTAAGTCTCTCATCCTTACCAAGTGAGAGCGTCAGCAGATCCGTATCGGAATCAGCATCAACATAGACCTCACCTGCATAGGTATCTCTCAGATAAACCGCTGCATCCGCAGGAGGAAGTGGCCACTCGGAAGCAACGATCTCAGCCGTAAGATAGCTGCTGTTATCAACCGAAGGTATTGAAAGCACGTGATACGAAGCCTTTACTGAGAAATTCCTAAGTTCTGCTATATTTCCCTCTGCATCGCTCAGAATATCCCTCGCATTCGGAAGCACGTATGCGGTCATCGTTTCCTCTTCGACAGATTCTGCCGTATCCATCATGATTGTCTGCATATTCATGGCAGCGCCCATCATCATTGCGCCGGCAGCTTCAGTTGCGCATGCATCCTCACAGCACTCATCTGCCATGGCACGCATACCCATCATGCCTGCACCCTTGGCACGAACGCGGGCCTTCGGCGGCTCTATAAGCGAGAGCTGAACCGATTTCATTACCGGAAGATCACTTGAAACGGATGGATTTCCGGTATATAGCGTCACCTTGACCTGCTTCCAGTCCTCTCCCGAAGACTGTCTGATCTGCGCCTTCATATCTACTTCAAGCGGATTCCTGTCGCTTGAATAATGTATCTCATATTTCGGATTCCACCAGCAGTTGTCATCCTGATACTGAAGTATAAACGGAACCGTTCCCTCTGAGGCAGCAAATACTTCCGCCATAATGATCGGCTTATCTTCCTCTTTTACAGCCTTATCGTATTCCTCACGAAGCTTATCCTTCTCTGCACGAAGCTCGTCAAGCTGCCTGTGAAGAGCAAGCATCTGCTCCGGAAGAGCATTCATTACCTTTTCCTGCTCCTCTATAGTTATATTTGTTCTCGAGAAGAAATTGCTGTTCTGCTTCCTGAGCTCGATCATGTACTCGGTGGTTTCGATCCGGTATCCGACCTCATCCATCTTCTTCTGAATCTGCTCAGATTCCTTCTTAACATCTTCCTTAACATTCTCGGTTCCGACCACCTGAATATTTATCGCCTTGATATTTTCAGGAAATTTCAGTCTGAAGCTGTCCCTGTCAGCGCTGTCGGTCATCCCCGCAACGTATATGATATTTTTTCCCGCAGCGAGCGAAACCTCTCCGCATCTGGTTATTGTTGCGCTTCTCCTGTAAACCTGAACCTCAGTAACCCTTGTTTTTGTAACCATTGCTTTCTCCTTCCGTAAATACTCTTCACCTGTCACTACCTTCCCCTTCGGCCGTGACCGGCCTTCTCCTTGATCTTATTTGCTATCTGAAGAACTCTGCCCGATGAGGTCTGAAGTACTCTCGCAGCCTCATCAACGTTATGCTTCTTCTCTCCATCCAATCCAAATACAACCCTTGCGACTCTCTTTTCTCTCTCGCTCAAGCCCGGATATATCTTAGCTATAGCATCATAGTCATCCTTGCTGAAACTGATCTCATGCTCCTCAGATTCTGAGTACCTGATGTATTCATCATAGTCTTCTCTTATCGACTCAAGCATCTGCCCTGTTTCAAATGCCTCCGACATAGCCTTCGCTGATCCGGCTGAACGGGCTGAGCTGACCATATCTGACATAGCCCTGTAATTCAGTTCCGCACCGAAACCATCATTTTCAAATCTGACCGCTCTGTTTGGCGCAACACCGAAACGTCCCGCAACGCTGATGGCATCGATATTTGCCCCAAGGAAGATGAACTCCCAGTTATGCTTCTCTTTCTTCTTCTCCACCATCTTCTTAACCTTATCATAGTTGTATTCACGACTGGCATTTTCCATACCATCCGTTGTGATGATGAAGAGAGTCTTCTCAGGAGCCTCCTCCGGATCCTCCTTATGTATCTTTCCGATATGTTTGATTGCCTTTCCGACTGCGTCCAGAAGAGCTGTACAACCTCTCACATAATAATCCCTGTCAGTGATCTCTCTGACCTTCATCAGATCCTTCCTGTCATGAAGGACCTCGATCTTATCATCGAAGAGTACCGTAGAGATTATCGCCTCTCCGTCCTCCTTCTTCTGCTTTGCAAGCATCGAATTGTAGCCGCCTATCGTATCTGCCTCAAGCCCTGCCATTGAACCGCTTCTGTCAAGAATAAATACTATCTCTGTTAATCCCTTACGCATAATGTTGTCCTCCTTTTCTTCGTGCCCCTTATCGGGTGATCTCTTTGTTGGACTCATTATACGAAATATATTTTCAAAACAGGTCTCTCGGAAAGCGACCCATATCTATGTAATGATACACGGAAGCCCATGCTCCTCCAGCTGAATATCAAGCTCTATCATGTCATATATCTTATTTTCAATAAAAAAAGAAAAGATAATATCCGTCTTATCACATGGTGACAAAGCATAACCGGCTCTCGCCAGAAGATCCCTTGATTCATCCAGATTCAGCTTAGCGCCTACGCACAGGCACAGAGCTGTCAGCTTCTGCGGATGATAGTCCGGATTATTCTTTATCTTGGAAAATGTTTTCTTATCAACGATCGCTCTTTTATACACCTCTGCATTTTCCATCTTCTTCGTCCTGATCAGATATAACAGATACTCGGAAAATGTATCCGAAAGGTGTTTCATCCGTTCTGCAAGCTTACTTTCATG